>ERZ1643246.4277-NODE-4277-length-11465-cov-4.006661_pt1 | contig 11465 bp, 7 predicted proteins | sample MGYA00579265_ERZ1643246 | MGnify/ENA primary metagenome ERZ1643246 (study PRJEB29033, sample SAMEA4952261) | chicken gut metagenome | biome: Broiler Chicken; feature: Gastrointestinal Tract; material: Caecum | place: Ireland | collected 2018 | study: Broiler...
AGGTCATTAAGTTTATGCCCCCATGTATCTTTTGGAAGCATAGATTTCATAAAAAGCTCACAAGCAAAAGCTCCATTAACAGAAACTGGCACTACAAGAGCTGCATCCAAAATACCATTTACTACTTCATTTGTTGATGCCATATTTGCAAGACCAAGCTTCATTTGAGTATTTAAAATATCAACCGCACGCTGAAATATAACGCCATTACTCATTGCTACTTTATCATAAATCAATTACATCATCTCCCTAGTTATTTAAAAAATATTATACCACACCCCTATAAATTTTTCTATCTCACAGATATGAAAAATCGGCATTAGCTCTACGCCAATGCCGATTTTCTCAGTTACAATATTCCTGCTTTTTTGAGATACCCAACGCTGTCATAACAGCCACGAAAGTAAACTGACTGCAATTCCATATCGGTAAGCCTGTTCTTTAGCTCTGTCACTTTAATAACTGCTGTACATTCTTCCTTTGTTAGCTCCGCTGCCTGTTCTGTATCAAACACACCCAATACCTTCGGATACTGCTGATATAAACTCTCAATCTCGTTCTGAACGGCTTTATATTCCTTATTTTCTTTGGAAAGATGAGCGATAACAGAGCTTAAATACTCATTAAAAATGTTGCTGTGGGTATCTACAAAGGTTTCAAATCTGAACTCTCCAGACATATTTTACACCTCCGACTTGTTCTATCTGTCATTATTATACTGCCCCAAATAATGCAATACAAATCTGCAAACCGCTTTATCTCTCACGATTTGCACATTTTCTTTCGGGCTGTTCCTCGGTTTCTTCTGGCTCTGCGTCAAGTACGGCAGGGTCTTTTTTATCCAGATTTAGCTCGATGTTGAGAGCGTTCAGCCGTTCCGACTTTTCTTTCAGTTCTTCCTCAAAGGTAAACGGCTTTTGTACCTCGACTTTTGCGGTTTCAAGCTGTTCGATAGTTTCCGCCAGTTTAATCTGTGCGGCTTCCAACCGTGCGGGGAGCTTGGCAAGCTCGTTTTCAATTCGGGTCAGGTTTCCCAGAGGGTCAGAGCCTAATTCTACCTTGTATTTTGCCTGCCCGCAGAGGTTAAGGCAGTAATGAGTACCCACCGTATCATAGAAAATCTCCATTTTGAAGCCACGATAAGAGCCGATTTCGATAGGTGCGGACAAGGGATATTCCTTGCAAATCGCAAGGAGCATTTCACCTGCGGCGGCTTTTTCGGTGTAGCTGATACCACGCAAAGTCATCGGACAGAACTTTTCCTCGCCCTGCGGCTTGTGCTGTTCGGTAAGAGCTGTGTCAGCTTTGTAGCAGACAATACGCTGTTCATACTCCGCAATGGTCTGAGGGAAGTGTTTGAGTATCCTGTCCTCAAGGTCGTAATGCTCGGATAGATAGCTTTGTTTCAGCACTTTGAGCTTGGAAACCTGAATGTCTAAGTCCATTTTTTCCTTAAAACGCTCGTCACCTGTGGCAAGCATTTTGACCTCCGCAAAGGACAAAGCAACCTCGTCCACATCTTCGGCAGAACGGACAGGGCTTTTGCTCGTCATTATCTGGGATATGAATTTCTGTTTGCTTTCTACCAACTGATAGAGATAAGCGTCAAAGGTCTGCTCGGTTACATAGCGGTAAACCTCAACCTCTGGGAACATATTTCCCTGTCTTTCAATACGCCCTTGCCGTTGTTCAAGGTCGGAAGGTCGCCACGGACAGTCCAAATTATGAATGGCTATGAGCCTGTCCTGAACATTCGTGCCTGCGCCCATTTTGGGGGTAGAGCCTAACAATACACGAACTTCGCCGCTTCGTACCTTTGCGAACAGTTCTTTTTTCTGTGCGTCTGAGGTCGCTTCGTGGATAAACCGTATCTGCTCGGCAGGGATACCACGGGCAACCAATTTCTCACGCACATCATCGTAGATGTTGAATGTGCCGTCATTCTTCGGAGTGGAGAGGTCGCAAAACACAAGCTGCGTAGCTTTTGTGTCGGCGTATTCCTCCCAGATACGGTACACATTGTCGATACAGGCGTTGACCTTGCTGTTCGGGTCGTCTGGCAGCATCGGGTCAATCATTCTCTGGTCGAGAGCGAGGTTGCGCCCGTCATTCGTGATTTTGAGCATATTATCAACATTCGGCTCAACAAGCCTTGCCCTGACTTTCTCTGCTCGGCTTGCAAGAGCAGCTACCATTTCGGTCTGTATCTCGCTCGGCTTGGTCTTGATATTGTGGTAATTGACTTTCGGCACGGGGAGTTTTAACATATCGGCAGTCTGAATATCCGCCACCTCACGGAACATCAACATCAGCTCTGGCAGATTAAAAAACTTGGCAAAGCGTGTCTTGGCTCGGTAGTTTGTACCCTCTGGGGCAAGCTCCAGAGCCGTTACGGTTTCTCCAAAGGTAGAAGCCCAACTGTCAAAATGCTGCAAGCCGTTCCGCAGTAAGGTATCATACTGCAAATATCGTTGAACAGAATACAGCTCTACCATTGAATTGCTGATAGGCGTACCCGTTGCGAATATTGTCCCTCGGTTGCCTGTGATTTCGTCCAGATAACGGCATTTCATAAACAAGTCGCTTGATTTTTGAGCTTCGGTCTGGGCAATGCCGCCCACATTCCGCATTTTTGTGTAAAGGTAGAGATTTTTGTAAAAATGGCTCTCGTCAATAAAGAGCCTGTCAATGCCGAGCTGTTCAAAGTCGATTACCGTGTCCTTGCGCTTGGTATCGTTGAGCTTGTCGAGCTTTGCTTTTATCCCTTTTCGGGTTTTCATAAGCTGCTTGACCGTGAACTGTTCTCCTTTGCTTGCCTGCACATCATCAATACCACGCTCAATATCATCGAGCTGCTGTTCGAGCTGTTCCCGTTGCCGTTCAATGCTCATCGGGATTTTTTCAAACTGACTATGCCCGATAATGACCGCATCGTAATCGCCTGTGGCAATACGGGAACAGAACTTTTTGCGGTTTCCCGTTTCAAAATCCTGCTTTCGTGTCACAAGGATATTGGCACTCGGATACAGACGCAGATACTCAGAAGCCCATTGACCGACAAGATGATTTGGAACAACGAACATCGCTTTATTGCAAAGTCCGAGCCGCTTGCTTTCCTGTGCGGCGGCTACCATTTCAAAGGTTTTTCCCGCACCTACCTTGTGGGCAAGGAGCGTATTGCCGCCATAGAGGATATGAGCGATAGCGTTTACTTGGTGCGGTCTTAGGGTGATTTCTGGGCTGATGCCGCCGAAAGTAATATGACTTCCATCGTACTCACGGGGACGGACGGAATTAAAAGTGTCATTGTAATACCTGACAAGGCGGTTTCTCCGTTCTGGGTCTTTCCATATCCAATCCTGAAACGCCTGTTTGATTGCTTCCTGTTTTGCCTGTGCCGCCGTGGTTTCCTTTGCGTTAAATACAGCTTTTTTGTTTCCGTTCTCGTCATAGACATAATCAAAAATACGGGTATCACGGAGATTTAGAGTATCCTCAATAATACGATAGGCGGAAGCCCTCTTTGTACCGTAGGTGCTGTCCGCCTTTACATTTCCGTAATCGGAACTCTTATTCTCAATAAACCAATCGCCGTTAATCGGGGTATATCTTACCCTGATACGGCTTTGTGCATAGCTTGACGGAGTTAAAAGCTCCATTACAAACCTTTGAATATCCTCCTGCGGTATCCAAGTCGTACCCAGACGGACAGAGATTTCAGCCGCCGACAGGTCTTGCGGTATGACCTGCTTTAAGGCTTGTGCGTTGACCGCAAACTCTGGATTTTCCTTTGCTGCGGCTTCGGCGGTTATGAGTTTGGCTCTTACATTGCCAGACAAATACTCATCGGCAGTTACATACTGAGCAGGCTCGGTTACGGGGATACGGAAGATAACGCCCTGCAAGTCCTTAATGATTTCTTCTTTCGGTTTGCCTGTGAGCTGTTCCATATAGGGCAGGTCAACACGGGCTTTTTCACCGATAGAAAGGGCAAGAGCTTCGCTTGCGGTTTCAACGGAAGTGATTTCACGGTGGGGCTTTATCGTCCGTTTCGTAAACATATCCGCTTTTCTTTTGAAATTGCCCTCATCGTCAAGCACCTCCAGAGAACACAAAAGGAAGTAACTCTCGTCCGATGCAAAAGCGAGATAGTTTCCTCGGTTGTTGATTAGTCCGTACTGCTTCGTAAAGCTGTCATACAAACGGTTTAGGTTTTCCTGTTCGGTGTGTATCAAATCATCTGGGTAATCCTCGGTCTGATACTCTATGAGCTTTCTAACACAATCACGGATTTGGATAAGTCCCTTGATACGGTTTTCTGCGGTAACAGACGCCGCCGCAGAGGTCATACGGTCATCTTCTCTGAAATAAACCTTGCCGTCCACCAACGCATACGAGAAGTTTCGCACATTCGGGTCGGCGGGAATAGAAGCGTCCTGCCCGTCAGAGATTTCATCAAGCTCGTTTTCGTACTCTGGGATTTCTCCCTGAATGTTCTGAACAGCGTTATGAAGCAGCTCCGACAAAGGTATATCCTGATAGGCTTTGCAGGCGGAGTCAAAACCAAAGCGTGTGCTTTCCATTTTCATCTCGCCTAAAATCATCTCTGGGTGCTGCACAAAATAGCTGTTCATCGTAATACCGTTCTCATCGGTATCAAGGTGTACCCAATCTGGCTCTGTGTCAATCACTCGGTCACGCTTCTGCAAAAATAGAATGTCGCTCGTAACCTCTGTGCCTGCGTTTGCTCGGAAAGTGTTATCAGGCAGTCGGATAGCTCCGAGCAGCTCGGCTCTCTGAGCAATATACTTGCGTATTTCGGGGCTTGCCTTATCCATTGTTCCCTTAGAGGTAACGAACGCAACAACACCGCCTGCACGAACTTTATCAAGAGCCTTTGCGAAAAAGTAATCGTGAATGAGGAACTTCTGGGCGTTGTATCGGCTGTCGTTGACCTTAAAATCGCCAAACGGCACATTGCCGATAACCACATCAAAGTGGTCGTCTGGGAGCTTTGTTTCTTCAAAACCCTGCACGGCAATATTGGCTTTCTGATAGAGCTGCTTTGCGATTTTTCCCGTAAGGGGGTCGATTTCCACACCGTGAAGCTTCGAGCCTGCCATCGCATCGGGTAGCAGACCAAAAAAGTTGCCCGTTCCGCAGGACGGCTCTAAAATACTGCCCTCGGAAAATCCCAAACGCTCAAGAGCTTCATACATACCTTTGATTACAACAGGCGGCGTATAAAATGCTGTCAGGGTGGACTCCATTGCCGCACGGTATTCTTCTGGGGAAAGACTTGCATTCAGCTCTTTGAACTCATCAGCCCACGCCGCATTGTTTTCATCAAACGCCATAGACAGACCGCCCCAACCGACATACTTTGAAAGGATTTCCTGTTCTTCGGGTGTGGCAAGTCGGTTTTCAAGCTCCAACTCGTGCAAGAGATTGATAGCCGCCATATTATTACGGAACTTTTCTTTTGCGCCTCCGACACCCAAAGTATCCTCGGTAATGCGGTAATTGTGCCGTGGCTCTGAGGGAGCAGGGACAGGAGATACAGCCTTTTCGGGTTGTTTTTCTTCCTGTGCCTTACTGAGCAGACTGCGGATATATCCGATTTTCTCAACACGGTTTATGGGAAAGCCCACGGCGTTTGCAAAGGTCATATCCCGCATTGACACATCGCCGCTTATTTCGCTGATACTTTCAATGACATAGCGGCGGTTATCAATAAGGATTTCCTTACCGATGAGGTCAGAGTTATTCTGTATATCGGGCTGTTCCTGCTGGCTTCGTTCCTCATCTTTCTGAGCGAACAGCTTGACGATGTTTTCGGCACTATTCAAGGTATCGGCATATTCCTGTGCTTCTTCCTCGGTTTCAAAGGTCTGGTAAATGCCGTCCACATCGTAATATTGCCCGTCCTCTCCGTATGGTACGGTGTTATCCCTTATGATAAACGGGTCGGCAAAGGCATCGGAAGTCAGTTCTACGGTATAATGCGGAGTTTGCTTTTCCTCCTCAACAGGGACAAACCAATCGCTTTCCGTTGCCATAATCTCCGCATAGAGCTTTTCGTCCTCTGGGGTGAGTGTTTTATACTGCTCCAGATATGGTACAAACACATCTCGTCCCCATTGCAGGCTTTCTATTTCCTTACGGTAGTAATCCTCGCCCTGTTTCTTCCATTCGGGAATAAACGGGCAATTAGGGGACAGAGAGTATTCGTAAAAGTTTTTAATATGGGAGATAAGGTCGCCCTCGCCGTCGCCAATATCAAACCGTCCTTCATAATGGAAATCTTCGCCGCCGATAGTAGCGGTAATCTCAAAATCGGTCTTATGATACCAACCGACATTATCCTTGCTTTCACGCTCTCGATGCTGCTTTTCGTCCAGAACGCCGAGAAGATAGTTACCCAGAGCAAAGCTCAAATCGGTATATCGGTCATTAAACTGCCTGTCATAAAAGGCGGGGTGTTCCGAAAATCCGATAGAGAACTTTATGCCGTCTGGCTTTTCTTCGGACGGTGTCTGAACACTCTGCTTTTCGGTAACGACTACTTTCAAATGGTCGTTAGCAGGGTTTTCCTTTAACTTTTCCTCAAAATCAGCTCGGCTGAGTTCCTTGCCGAACAATGGAAAGTCGGGATTACGCAGAGAAACAGCGTTTTCATCAAACGCCGCAATCTCATATTTGTCTGCCCCGATATATACAACATCGTCCTCGTGATAGACATAGCGGAGAGGATACAGCTCCATAAGCTCCTGTGAAAACCGCCACGCATTGCTGCGGCTGTAAACATCGGCGGTCTTTCCCTGTACCAAAGCAAGAAAATCAATGAGCTGCTGGACAGTAGCGGGGTCGCCTAAATGCTGTTCCATTTGTTCGGCGGTCACATCTGCAAGGTCGGTACGCTCCACATTTTCAAGCAGGTCTTTCTCATAACTGTCTAAATCACGGATAAAATCGGACAGCCGCAAAGCAAGGGTATCTCTCTTATCGGCAGGCGGAAGGTCACGGTTTGCGTCAATGAAACGCTGCCTTGCCATTTTCCTTTGCGTGTCGATTTCGTACTGCGGAGCTTCCTCGCTTTCGAGATAATCGGCGTAATGGTCTTTTTCCTTTTCATTCAGGTAGCGGTCATTCTTTATCAGCTCACGCAGCCGTTTTTCTACCTTTGCCCAAGAAAGAACAAGGTCGGGGTTTGCAGATGAGCCGTACTTTTCAATCGCAATGCCTTTCCCGTCGTGCCAAGTGTGTCCCTGCGTACCGTCTGGGAAATAATGCGTACCGCCGCCTGTGCCGTACTCTTTTTTGAGAAAATCAATATTACCTTTGCTGTCCTCATTCTTTTGAAACTGACGGTAGATATGGTATTTACCGTTCTGAAAGCCGCTTCCTCTTTGGAGAACAGAGTCAATATCTTCCTGAGAAATAACAAAAGCAGAGGATTTTTCGTCCTCTGCTTCAGCTAACATTTCAATCTGTTCTTCTACGGTGGGGAGATTAACTGTGACCTGCTGTTCATCAGCGACATTTAGCTGTAAATCAGCTCGTTCAGTATCGTTTCCTCCGCTTGACTGCGGATATTGTTCATCAGCCCGACCCATTGCATCGGTGCTTTTTCTTTCAGTTCCTCCGTCACGCCCTGCTCCTTGCAAAGCTGTTTTGTCAGAAGCTCCAACCTCGTAAGAGCCGTCTGTTCCACTTCGTAAAGATGTTTGTTCAGCTCGCCCGATGTCAGCAGATTGAGGTAGGTCACTCGTTTGTACTGCTCCAGATAATCCCTGTGCATCAAAGCGTATCTGCCAAGCTGAATTTCTGGCTCTGTCGGTAATGTGAGGTCGGGAATAAGATAATCCCCTTGTTTGGTGTATGTGATTTCGCTCATTATGATTACTCCTTTCGGCTTGTTCTCTGCCTACATCATAGCGTGTTTGAGATTGCGGCGCAAAGGTGCGATTTTGACTTTTCTCCGCAATTTGCACATCTCGGATAGTCTGAGAGATTTCCCTGAGTGCCATTTCAGAAATGTCGCTTGTAGCAATACCAAGAGCGTTGATAGTAGCGGGAGTATTAAAGTTAATGATTTCCGCAAAATCCTCACGCTCAAATACCGCCTCGGTATCAACACCGCAACGGCTCATCAGCATATATGCTACGCTGTTGACCGCAAGCTGTCGGTAAATGACCTCGATATTATATTCGTCAAGACCCTCTAACAAACTATCCTGCGTACAGGATTTGAGCTGCGGCATATAATCCTGCAAATTATCCTCAACTGCGTTTTTTGCCGTTTCCATCAGCACCGAAGCAAGGTCGGTGCTTTCTACATCGCCAAATCTGTCGGAAAGTCGTTCAATAACTGCCTCCTCGTATCGCTCACGCATCTGCCATATCGGAACAGGGCGGCTGCCGTAATAACCCTCGTGCGTATCGGATATATCAAAATAGTATTTCAGCGTGTTCCTGCGACCTTTTGGGTCGAACACCGCAATGCCTTTGCTGTCTTTGTTTACCCAACGCTTAAACTGCTTGTTCCAAGTTTCAAGCTGTGCTACCGCAACAGCGTCAGGGCGTTGAGCGTAAATCAAGAGCTGTTCATCAAATCGGCATTTATAGTTACGGCAAGCGGCAGACAAAAAGCTCTGCCACGCCTGCGGATTTTTAGCAACCGCCACGCCTGTGCGCCGATACAGCTCTGTAATTAGCTGATACTTCGCAGCCATTCTTTACACACCTCCTTATCGTTCTAAATCTCGGTTTTTGTGTTTACGGTCATACTCGCCGCATCGCTCGGCAATCTCAGCGTACATTTTGTTACGCATTTCACGCTCAAAGGCTCGATATTCCTTTGCCTTTTCTGTCGGCTTGTACCATACGCTGTCCTTATCCGCTTTGTCCATCTGTTCGTATTTGTCGTCAATTTGGTCGGTATATTTTTTATAGATGGCGTGAGCAGCAGGACTTTCAATCGCATAGCGATAACGGTCAAGGCTTTTATGACTGCCACGGAGCTGTGCGTATTCATACAGCATACAGACGATTTCTCGGTCAAGTCCTGCCTGTCCTTCGGCGGCATAGATTTCCGAAAGGCTGTTACACCGCCAAGCGTGAAAGGGGGCGGTATCATTTGAACTGTGTGAGGACAGATATACACCGTCTTTCTTTACTGTAATACGGTTGATAAGCTCTGTACTCATTCAGCATTACCCCCGAAAAAGGAAATGACCTTGTTTGCCTTGATACTCTTTTGCAGCTCATTGATAATACCGATGTCGGCTATGGTGATACCCTGTATCGCAAGAATATCGTCCATTGTCATAGCGGCAATCGACTTTTCATCAGTAAAGCCTGCTTCAAAGACCTTACCAAGCACCTTGATTGCCTTTTGGTTGAGTGCCATTTTCAAAACCTCCTTATTTATCGTTCGTAGTCTTTGTTTTTCGGTTGTAAAGAGGGTAACTTTCCACCATTCATCTCTTTTACTTCTTGAACAAATTCCTTTTCCTTGTCCTCGAAAATCTCATAGAAAAAATTGGCAAATCCTTCGCCGTACTTTCGCTCTGGTGCATCATCAAGACAGTCACACCACTGGCGACAAGCTTCTTCCAATATCATATCAAAGACCACTTTCTTTTCCTTACTCTTTGCTATATCTTGAATATTCATTTTCAAAACCTCCTATCGTTCTAAATCTTTATGCTTTGGGGCTTTTGTTACCGTCTGCGGCTCTGTGGGCTTTGGCTCATAGGTCGCTCCGTTTTGTTCCATACGCTCGGCAAACTCGCAGATATGGAAAATGTTATTTCCAATCTCGGTATGATACTCGTCAATAAAACGGCAGGGGCGTTCGGTTTTTTCTCCCCACGATGATGTGATGATGATTTTGCCGCCGTCTGGGATACGAAACAGCTCTTTGTAATTTGGGTCGATAAATCGGATACCCTGTTCAGCTTTTTGGATATGCTTATCAAGCCATTCTTTCACAAAGCAATAGCAGTAAAAATTGTAATCGCCCTTAGTCGGATTGCACCGAAACAGAAAGGCGTGTTTTTCCGTATCCACACGGAAACCGTACTCGGTGCAATAGCTTCCTGCAAATGCGCTTTCGGGATAATGCTTTGCAAACGCACTCATATCATAGCGGTTGTGCAAAAGTCCCTTGTCCTCACGAAGCGAATTGATAACCTCGTCAAGCTCTTTCTTAAACTCGTCCGTTTTCCATTGCGGTCTTGTATCAAACCAAGTAGTGTAAAAGCCATATCCAGAAGATGCAAAATCTCCACGCAAGTGTCCGATATTACTTGTCTGTCCCTCAAGCTGCATACTCTGAGCGTAGGTGTATTTCTGTTCGGCAGGGGTTAAGGCTCGTATCTCCATATCAGCGTTCCTCCCGATTTTTTTGCTTTTTCTCTTTCTGCTGCTTCTTGATTTTTGCAAGAGCTTCCTTTGCCCAATCAGGCATACATTCGGGCTTGATTTCTCCTAACACATCGTACCGTTCCCATCTGGATTTTTCGCCTGTGGCAAGGCAAGTACCAAAGACAGCGTTACCTCTGCCGCCTGTTGCTCCATTGCCGCCGTCCGCCAAAACGAGCTGAAAAGCAGGGTGCTGATATTCATACCGTTTCGGCTCTGCATTGATAACGACAACCTTGCCGACAATACTGCTGTTGCGTTTGTCGGGAATACAATGGTCTTTCGTGAACACGGTATTGTCAAAAGCGAATTTGGATAATTCGGATTTGGTTTGTTCTATCTGGGACTGTACTCGCTGAATGAAAATCCCCATAGCTTCCAGATAATCGTCACAACCAACGCTTTCTGTTGCCCACGGCACACCAAACGGATTATGGTAGTCGCAGTAGCTTACAAGGAAATGGTATTTATCGCTTTTATCTACACCGAAAACAACCTCTTTGTCGCCAATATAAATGCTGTTCACGACCTCATAATTGCCGAGCATTCGTTTTTCTTCACTCATTCGATTGCTCCTTTCGTTTCTTTTCCTCTTTCTGCTCATCTAAAATCCTGCGGATGCAGACATCGCAGAAAATAACAGACCCGTCCTTATATCGGGGATAAGGACAGGTCGTGCAGTCATATTTTCGTTTATCGCTCACGGTCATCACGGCTTTTCTGTTTTTTATCGGGCTGGTTATAGGGCATACGGCACTCTCTCTGGTAGCGTTCATTCAGCTTTTCTCTTGCTTCAGATAACTGATTGCAGTAATATCCCCAGAAATAATCCGAGCCGTCCTTGCAGTACCAGCACACATACGGGTTGGGGGCTTTGGAGTTATGACCGATGACAAGCTCGTTGTTCCCGATAGTACAGCTCTCAATAATCTCATAACCGCCGTTTATGCGCTTTTCGTCCATTTCACACCTCATTCCTTAGCGTATTTGCGGTATGCCTTTTCGCCCTCGGCACGAAGCCGCCTTACACGGGCGTT
>ERZ1643246.4279-NODE-4279-length-11463-cov-6.034099_pt1 | contig 11463 bp, 14 predicted proteins | sample MGYA00579265_ERZ1643246 | MGnify/ENA primary metagenome ERZ1643246 (study PRJEB29033, sample SAMEA4952261) | chicken gut metagenome | biome: Broiler Chicken; feature: Gastrointestinal Tract; material: Caecum | place: Ireland | collected 2018 | study: Broiler...
TTTAAAGAAAATATATGAAAGAATTGGACTACCGCGGTAGCGGTTTAGTACAATATCATAGAGAAATGAAAATAAAATGTATGCTGAATCTATGTGAAGGAGGGTATATTTATGAAATTATTAGGCTTGTCGAGTGCATTTCATTTTAAAGCACAGAGTTTGGCATTAAGGTGGGCAAAAGAAAATTTGCCAAAAAGAAAAATATCAAGAAATTCATCGTTCATATCATACAATGAAAAAAAGAACAATCATATTTATTCTTGTATGTTGCCTTCCAATCATAATGGGTTTTACATATTTGGCTATTGATGCACTTATTTCAAAAAGGGTAGAAGCCAAGAATACACCTCAAAATGCAACTGATTATGTCCTAGCAAGAGTAGACTATGATGGAAACTTTTATTGGACTCAAGATTCTCAAAAATATGAACATCCCCTTGCAAATTATGGATTATCTCCTGATGAATATGAGTTTGGTGATGAATTGAAAGTGTATGTAGATAATGAGCAAAATGTTATACAAGTAACAAATGTTGAAGAAGGTTTGACTGTTAGAGAAATGGAAGTTCTGGTTGGTTTACTTGGGTCAATTTTGGTTCCTATTTTACTTCTTTTATGTGTTTATATGCCCATCGCATATTATACATTTGGAAAACCATGGAGAGAATTTTGCCGTGAATTTAATAGATTGTAATTGATGGAGGAAAATTTATTATGGGATTTTGGATTTTTGTGTTGATAATGGATTTACTTATTCCATGTGTCATGATTGGTTTTGGAAAATATTTTATGAAAAAGGCACCAAATGAAATAAATGCCATGTTTGGATATCGTACATCTATGTCTATGAAAAATAAAGAGACGTGGGACTTTGCTCATCAATATTGTGGTAAAATATGGTATATATGTGGATTAATTACATTACCAATCACTATTATACTTATGTTTTTGGTCATTGGAAAAAGCACAGATTATGTAGGAACTGTAGGAACTATTATAGTGTTTGTGCAACTTGTTCCTTTCATTGGTTGTATTTTTCCAACAGAATTGGCATTGAGAAAGAAGTTTGATAAAAATGGTAAAAGGCGATAAATGAGATTTTAAGAAGGTATTGAACTATGGATAAACATATAAAAATAAAAGCCATGACAACAATAATTTGTTTGATATTAAGTATATTTGCTTTATATACTTTTGTTTTTGTTGCAGAAGTCTCTAAAGGTTGGAGAATGACTTTAGTTATAATTGCAATATTTTGGATAATTTCTGGAATATCCAACTTAGTAGAATATTTTGGAAAACGAAAATAATAAAATTCTAGTTTATATGGAAGGCTGTAAAGATATTATTTTAAAAAATAATTTTTACAGCTTTTTATATACAAGAAAAACTTTTGTATTCCTATAATAGTTCTGTTCTTTTATAAACAATATTATTGATTTATAGAAGAGATTAAAGCATTTTTAAGAATATATTAAAGTATTTTTAAAAAATTTATAGTTCATAAATTATATAATTTTTTTGTCAATAGAATTATTCACATGGATTATTTCATTTCATATCATGAGCAATGCATTTCAATAAATTATAAGAACTAAATGAGAAATGAGAAGAGCAAAATGAAAAAGAGAAAAAAATAACAATCATATCAGTTGTTATTGCAGTTCTTATAGGGTTATTACAGGCTTATTATTGTTTGAATTTGTCTGTGAACTTGCTTAAAGAAGTTGCTCGGACTGTTACGGAATGTATTGAAACAAGGGTAAAAGCAGATGAGTATCAAGCAACGATAGGACCTTTACATTTTGATTTAACAACTTTAGCTTAACATGCATTTGGATACACAGAAGATAATACATATATAAAAGTTTATGGATATTGTGTTTTGCTTTAACTTACTAATGACACTTTTAGAGAAAATAAAGATAACCAGATTGATATGTATTCTTCTAAATATGGGGAAGCTAATTATTTTGTCGCTTATTTAAAAAATGATCAACAAAGAGCTAATCCAGAAAAAACATGGATATATCAGTATCCTCAAACAACAATTGATATATTAAAGCACATGCCTATGAGAACATGGCCTTATATATCTTGATGATCCAAAAGGATATATGGAGAAATTATCTACAGAATGTGCAAAAAAATGTATGAGTATCTAGATAGTCATGATATTTCAGGTCATAACTAAAAAAATATATATGATTTAATGAATATATGCGGGAGGAAAAAATGAGTAAGAAGAAAAGAATCATTTTGGTAATTGTAGGAACTGTTATAGCATTAAGTGCTTTGTTATTTTATTGGGATCATCAGATTGTGACACCATCTCAAGAACTCGATAAAAGTTTAAGATACGAATTAGCACATATGGATAATGAATATTTTGAATATGATTTTGCAGTTGTATCATATAGATTGTTTAAAATCAATGAATCAAGAGATGAAGCAGATATATATGGCATGTTTTACATTGAACAGTATGAAGATAATGGAAATTCTATCAATGGATATTTAGATTATATGAAAGTAACAATGAAGAAAAATGGTAATCAATATAAATTAGACAAAGTCTGGACACCTAAAGACGGAGATCAATATCAAACATCATTATTAAAAGAATTCCCTATTAATACATGGAGTCGAATATTGTTGACGGGAGATAGATATAGACTTGAATTGGTTAAAGAAGGTAGGCAACAATATGAAGAATATATACTGGACAACAGTAAAAAATAATTAAAATGAAAAATTAAAATTAGAACTTTTTAAATCTTATATTTGTTTATGTTTATTTATTAGCTTCTTCAATTGAGTTGTCATTAATTCAATGACCTTTAATTCATTAGATATTATAAAATTAATGAGATATGAAGTCAAAATAGATGTCAAGTATATAGTCATCAGACTAAAAAGTGCTGAGAAATTTTTCGGACTTCATAATCTCACCAAAGATGAATCATACAGTGAAGAAAATATCAAGCTTCGTATTTTCAATAATGATATTGCTTTTCAAAATACTGTACAAAAAACAAAACCTATAATATATCACTATCAGGGAAATATCAAAAAATCAAAAATGATAACAGGATTTCGTGTCCTGTATGTCCATTATATGTTTGAAATGGGAATATTGCCCAAGAATGCACCTCATAAAAGTAAGGTGCTTTTTTTTTGAAGGAGGATTTAAGATACATGGATCAAATAACAAAGGAAGCAACTCTATTATGTAAAAAAAGAAGAGTCAATTGTTAAGAATAGACTGGAATCACTTATTAAGGAACAAAAGTGTGTCTACATCAAAATCAGACGTTGTAAAAATCCTGATACAAAAGAGAAACTTCAAAGAGATGTGTATAGTCTTTCCAAAGAAATTAAGGAATTACGAAAGGAGGTGAGGCTTTATGAAGGGATAGAAAATCGTTCATTGAAGATGAGAGACATTATGAAATCAATGAATGAAAGACAAAATGATACACAATTCAGCAGCTTATATAGAAATGCAGAACGATAAATGATAAAATGTAAAAAGACTATTAACAAGAAAGAGGAAACCATATAATGATATTATTTGTTGATGAAACTGAATGTGAGGATTATTTTATTGTTGCTGGTTTATTGACCGTATCTAAGTCTATGACAGATATGACCTATAAAAGATTTAAAAAAAAGATTAAGACTATGAAGTTATCTGAAAAAACTAAACAACAAATATTTTTAGAATTTAAGGGTGTTCTATTAGATAGACATTATCAGAAAATAAAGATAAAGATGTTAAAAGAACTCAATGATATGAAATACAATGTGTATTTTGCTTCATACATTAAAAAGGATAAGTCATTTAAACAGGAAGACAAAGAAAAACAGTATATCTTTCTGTTAAATAAAATTGTTAATTCAATTGATCAGGATATATCTATTATTTTTGACTCATTTAATAAACCAGACTTTGAAGATAATATAATCAATACCATAAAATTGCATTCTAATGTTTTATCAATTATTCCGTGTGATTCTAGAAATGAGCCAGGGTTACAGTTTGTAGATAATTTATGCAGTGTAATCAGGCTAAATAAATCGAAAAAGGAAAACGATTTCTATTCTCTTATTGAGAATAACATTATTGAAGTTTGATGAGAAAACCATATGAACATTATGTTGACATAACTTAACAATAATGGTATATTCTAAGTAGAAAAAGAGTATATTCTTTATAGGTATGATTTTCTGGCGTCTTGTCGCTGGATGTGCAGATTGATGCGGAATCATACCTTTTTTCTTTAGGTAATTTAAAATAACTTGCGGTTGTGGGTTTTTGGATTATCAAAAAATAAAGAAGTTCTGATAAAAACAGAACTTCTTTATATGTATCTTAGATTTTTAATGAGAATATCATGCCTTATTCATCTTGTGATATTTTAAGTATTGTTGATATGTGTGTGACTTTTAAAGCATTCAATCTTAGTTTTAAAACAAGTATATATAAAAGCATTATTCCAAGTATAAACAGTATCATTACTAATGATTCATCAATGCCACATACATAGGTAATAAGACATTCAATTATTGGTAGTGTAAGAAAACATAGCAATATTTTGACTTGTTTTTTTAAATATAGTTGTTTCAATAATGATAATGGAATTCCTAATGAATACATGATTGAGATGTTTTTTTGGTTTTTCTTCATATTTTTCAAGATATCATAAAACAAAAAGCATATGTTCATCACAAATAATAATATTTCTACAATGACAAAGATAATATGATAAAAATGAAATTCTTTTTGTTGAATTATCCAATCTGTAAGAATACTGTGGTAGACTGATATGTTTTTTTGATTGCTGTATTGCTCATATACCTGATCGACATCTCCATCAATGATGATTTCATAGGATAAAGTTTCACTGGTTAATAGATCATACTGAGTTGGATATTTTAAGGAATAAGGGGTGTCTTTTAATTTATTGATCATATAATCATATGAGTAATAAATCTGCATTTGATTGACATCCTTTTCTTCAATGATTTCTTTGATAATGAATGTTAGAGGGTAACTTTCTTCTTGTAACTGATAGGATAATTCAATAGTTGAACCAATTTCCTGTTGCAGAGCTTTAGCAAGCTTGTCATTGATAATAATTTCATTATCATGAACTCGTGAAGCATCAGGACATGGATAAACATTGACTTTTTTTAGTTGATGATTGATTTCTAAAGGTTGGAAAGGAATCAACAGATGGTTATTCTCTATATCTTGTAGAGAAGATGTATAATCTGTAATATATAGGCTTCGATAATTAAGGGCATCATGACCATGTTCCTGCATGAACAAAGAATAATCAATTTGTACACATACAATCTCTATAAGAATGAGACATGTTAGTATCAATGACATGATGGTCATCTTTTTATGAAATATCTTATGGAAATAATAGCGAATAGATTGTTGATTGTAATTTTGTTTTGGGGATATTTGAAGTTTATCGTTTTGTGATGATGAAATGCAATATAGTTGATAATTTTTTATTTCATAGCAGTAATCACTATATTCCATCATCAGCTGTTTTTCATGAGATGCAACAATGACAGCACAATGGTTTGAAAGTTTTTTTAGTAAATCCAGAACAATTTTTTTATTTTCTATATCTAACGATTCAGTTGGTTCATCACAGATAATAACTTGTGGTTTTTGCATAAGAGCTCTTGCAATACCAACTCTTTGTTGCTGACCAGCAGAAAGTTCATATGGATAATGGTCTTTGATTTCCTGCAAGCCTAATTGCTGCATGATTGAATCCATAGAAACATCTTCATTATATATATCTTCTAACATCTTTAAGTTTTCATATACTGTCAATTCATTAATAAGTTCATAGGTTTGAAAAATGCTTGTTATATGAATATCCTTATCTATAATTCTTTGACCACTATCTATCTCTTCATAACCAGCTAAAATATTAAGTAATGTTGATTTTCCACTCCCACTTTTTCCACATAAAAGATAAAATCCACAATTTGAAAAATCAAAAGATAGATTCTGAAAAACGATATGATTTCCAAATGATTTATGAATGTTTTGAAGTGCAAGTTGCATAATAATAAACCCCTTCTATGATGATAATGAGAGTTGCTGTAATAAAGAAAGTCAAAAGGTATGATAAAAGACTATGTGATGAAAGAAGTGGATAACCGAATTGAGCAGCAATAGTATTCATTAAATTGTAGAGAATTGTAGAGAAAATCATCTGTAAAGCAAAAGCAGTAAGTAGACTTAACCCAATAATGATTCCGTAAATGATGAATGGCTGATAACCATAATGCTTATAAATATAAGTTTCTTTTCGATAACGTTTTCTATCGAAAAATAGTATTAGAATATAGATGACTGTCAATGCAAATAATCCACCACCAACAAGCAAATAGAAATAGAGAGTTTGGTGATTTTCAGCGGCCTGCTCATCAGCTAGGATGGAATCTGTATAAACAACAAATTCACTTTTATTACTGTTTAATGTTTGATTGATATTTTCAGCAATGGCTGTTTCATCCTCTTGGACATCACTGATAAAAGATACATAAAGATATTTGACTTTATCCTTGTTAGTAATATGGTGATCACTTAATAAATCTTCCATCGTTCCTTCTTGTAAAAAGATCATATAATCATCTTTGTTTTGAGCATAAGCAATGCCTACAATTTTGAATTCTTCAGATAGACCAGGGCTATTCATATTCAAGACTTCTTCCGTGCCAATGAGCTGTTCCATGCTATCTAAATGTTTTGCCTTATAAAGTTCTAAGGCAAGATTTTGTGAAATGACAACCTCTCGATTGTTTTCCGTCATTCTTCCTGCTAATAAATCTATTTGACAACCTTTAAACAGTTGATAAAACTGGACTTTGAATCCATAATCAGAAAAATGAACTAAATCAAGAACAGAACCATACACTCCATCTTGAAATGTTTCAATATTTCGATAATCCATGTATAAAGGAATATCTTTTGGAAAAGATTGGCCACTTTCGCTTTCATACAGTTTGACATCATTTTCTAATATGGATAAACATGTTTGATAAAAATCTTTATTTTGATCTTCTGGTTTCATTGTTGATATAGCTTCTCTTATATCATCAATATACATTTCCGGATAAAATACAGAATTAAAATTCACTTGTGCTGCTTGCCAACCAAACTGGTATCCTATGACACCATTGATATTGTCCTTGACAATTTGAATATCTTGATCATCATATAAATCACCAGTTTTTGAGGACATCTGATGGTCTCGACTTTGGGTAATAATGAGATTATCATGTGTTTGCCATTTTCCATTTTGATGAATCATCTGATCTAGAGAAGGGAACAAAGATACACCAACAAAGACAAAACATCCAATCAAAAGGATAGATAATATCTTAACCAGTAAAGATACATATCTTGTCTGAATTGTCTTTATAATCATAGAAAAATGTTCTTTTATATGATGTAAAGAAATATCTTTTTTTAGGATTCTAGGTTCATCTTGATAATCGTAATTGCTATCTTCAATAATCCCTTTTCCCATATGAATAACATGTCCAGTGTATTCATCTAGGAGGGCTAATTCATGAGTCACAATGATAACACCTTTTTTGAGTGAGACTTCTTTCAATAATTCCATAACAAGATGACTATTTTCATAGTCAAGAGCTGAAGTTGGTTCATCACAAATAAGATAATCACAATCTACCAGTAAAAAGCGAATAATCTGTATTCTTTTTTTTCTGACCTACTGATAACTTTTTAACTTTAGAGTCCATAAAATCATTTAATTCAAAATGTTTTAACATATCTATTATTTTTTTTGGATCATTATTAACCAATAACAGATTATCAAGTACACTCATGTTTTCTATGAGATTGAGATTTTGTTCGACACATTCAACAAGACCACAGTTTTCAACTTGTCCTTCATAATCTGTATCTTTGCCAGATATGATATTTAATAGTGTTGTTTTTCCACAACCACTTGGTCCTATGATATATGTTATGCCATAATTTGGAATCATTAAATTAATATCTTTTAAAGCATGAATAACATTGTTTTTATTATGATAAACTTTTGTAATTTGAGTTAATTTCATTCTATGCACCACGCTTTCAATAATTCTATTAATATTTTATCAAAAATAGAATTATTATACTATTTATTTTGTTAAAATATAAAAATATATATTATATTTTGTTCATAACTTATTGGCTTTATAATATATGACTAATATTGAAAAATAAATACTATTTTTTATTAAAAAATCATTGAAAGAAAAAGGAATTATTGTTTGTGATAGATCCGATAGAAAACTTTGGGTGAACACTCTATTGATGAAAATTATTATTTAGATATGATATCAAATGATAGTATATGTTATAATTAAGAATATAGATAAATTGAAATTTTATAGGAGGTATTTAGTTTGACGAAAAAGAAAAATGAAATTAATATTCGTTCAAGTGCAGCAGAGTATCTTACCTATGTTGCTTCTATCGGGAATCAGAAAGATAGCATTGAAATGCGCTATGAAGATGAGAATATATGGCTGACACAGAAAATGATGGCTGTTCTATATGGGGTTGATGTACGTACAATAAATGATCATATAAAAAAAGTGTTTGCCGATTCAGAATTAGAAGAATCAGCAACTATCCGAAATTTTCGGATAGTTCAAACTGAGGGAATGCGTGAAGTTCGAAGAAATACAAAACATTATAACTTACAGATGATTATTGCTGTTGGTTTTAAAGTAAATAATGAACGTGCTGTACAATTTAGAAAATGGGCAAATAATATTGTCAAAGATTACACTATTAAAGGTTGGGTAATAGATGATGATAGGCTTAAAAATGGAGGCTCTGTACTTACAGTAGAATATTTTGACCGATTACTTGAGCAGATACGTGAAATTCGTTTATCCGAACGAAGATTTTATCAAAAGATTACAGATATATATGCGACTTCTCTAGATTATGACCGTACAGCAAGTACAACCAAACAATTTTTTGCAAAGGTTCAAAATAAAATGCACTATGCAGTGCATGGACATACTGCAGCTGAGCTGATTTATGAAAGAGCAGATGCCAGAAAAGAACATATGGGTCTTACAACATGGGCAGCTGCTCCAGAAGGAAAGATTGTAAAAAGTGATGTAAGTATTGCTAAAAATTATTTAAATGAACAGGAAATGCGATCACTAGAACGTATTGTATCTGCGTATCTTGATTTAGCAGAAGATCGTGCAGAAAGACATATCCCAATGACTATGGAAGATTGGAGCAAACGTTTAGATTTATTTTTAATGGCTGATGATCGTGAAATTCTCAAAGATGCAGGAAAAATAACTGCAGAAATTGCAAAAACTAAAGCAGAAACTGAATTTGAGAAGTATCGTATTATTCAAGATAAACAATTTATCTCTGATTATGATAGATATTTATTAGAATTAGAAGAAAGTATAAAGGAATAGTTAAATATGAATATTTGAGTGCTTTTAAAAATTGGGAAGATCATGGCTTTTCTAATAAAGCATTGGAGTGGTCTTCTAAGCTGAAAAATATAGAAGCAATAGAAAAAACAACTATTGATACATATAATGATTTGGAAAATAAGTCAAAATCTATATTTTCAAAATTATTTAAAAAGTAATAAACAAGTTGAAAATTTGAGGAGGATTGTATGAGAAACTTTAATATAGAAAAAGAAATGTACAGACGAGCTGTTGAGCTAATTGAAAAAAGATATCCCAAAGGTTGGGGAGGTGCAGGTGTAGTACATACAGCAAATGGACATTATTTTACCAGTGTTAGTATAGATACTGCTAATGCTTCAGCCGTTTTGTGTATTGAAACAGGTGCAATGTTAGAAGCACATAAATTCAACGAAAAGGTTACACATTGTATGTGTCTTGTACGTGATGATGAGAACTCTCCTTATAAGGTTTTATCTCCTTGTGGGATATGTCAAGAGCGACTTAGATTTTGGGGAGAAGATGTGCAAGTGGCAGTCACTACACAAGACAATTCTTTACTTTTTGTTCCTTTACATGAGTTGCAGCCATATCATTGGTCAGGAGCATATCCTAGTGATGAGTTAGAACATTTTGAGGATTGAAATCAATTTCGAAATAACATATTTTAATATAAAAAGTGCAATCAAGTAAAAAATCTGGTATGAGGAAAATGATTCAAAATAAAGTTTTATAGATGTTTACAAAAAAATATTATTTCCTCTTTAATTTATTTGATTTTTAAAGTAGTTCAGATAGATAAAATTGAATTTATATATTTAGGAGGTATATATGAAGTTTTGGACAGTTCAAACTAAGGATGTAATTGAAATTATTCAAGAAAAAGGAGTGTATCAACCGGATTTTAATAATAGTCGCTATTTACATATAAATAAGAATTTAAGTGATTTGTATTCTATAATATTACACTCTTTCAATCAAATAAATAAAAAAGATTTACCTGGTGTTATTTTTGCTTTTGCAAAAAATGATAACAATAGAATATGTTCTATTAATACTATTGAAGAGTTTAAAGAATTTATAAAAAGCAAACATGCAGTGATTGAGGGATTTTGGAAACAATTGGATAAAGATAATTCAATGATTATTGAACTTAATTATGAGGATAATTTTAATCCCATATTTATTGACATGAATGATTTTCAATTTTTAATGCCACCAATTATGCTTTTACCTCCATATACATCAGAATCTATAAATAGAATATTGGAAGATATTACACAAGGTCAGATTTGCGTTTCTGAATTTCCAAGTTATGTTATTCAAGCTCATTTACCCTATATTGAAAAAAGAAATGTAATAAATATTTATCCAATGTTTGAATTAAATGAGTAAATAAATTCCAGTTTATAGATTAATGACATGATAACAAGTTATTGCATAACAAAATTCTGATCATAAAATCAGTACTTTTTAAAATTTTGTATTTTTTGTACTTATTTACAAGCTTCTTCGCTTGAATCTGCATCCCAAATTTCGCTGAAAAATCAAGCCTTTTTGAGTTTTTATAGTTCCTAGAGTCTCACAAAATCAGTTAGAAAATGATGAAATAAATTTGTGTGCAACTCTCGAAGTCTGTAATCGCCTCAGGAAGTCTTTGTCTCATGAGTATTACTAAATCAACTATTTTTACTAAAATAAAAATGTAATAAAATAAGAAAACAATTATAAATATGAGTCATGAGCTATATACTATAATATGAAAAGAATTATATCTAAACATATAATATTATGAAAATTTAAACTTATTTATGTTATATTGTCTATAGAAGATAATTCTTCTCTAAAACGGAGGACCATAGCCTGAGTTGGAACCAGTAAAAGGGAGTTACCATAGCCTTAGTTGGTAGATTTAAGTTTTTAAACAGAGAAGGTCTTATGACTTTTCTCTGTTTTATT
>ERZ1643246.4280-NODE-4280-length-11463-cov-5.038131_pt1 | contig 11463 bp, 8 predicted proteins | sample MGYA00579265_ERZ1643246 | MGnify/ENA primary metagenome ERZ1643246 (study PRJEB29033, sample SAMEA4952261) | chicken gut metagenome | biome: Broiler Chicken; feature: Gastrointestinal Tract; material: Caecum | place: Ireland | collected 2018 | study: Broiler...
GTTTCGGATTTAATCGAATGGTACAGGATGCTCTGAACGGTGAGATTGATTTAATCATCACAAAAGAGGTTGCCCGGTTTGCCCGGAATACCGTTGATACTCTGTCATATACACGCCAACTAAAAGCCGCCGGTGTGGGTGTTATTTTTACGATTGATAACATTGATACAAGAGATGCAGATGGCGAACTGCGGCTGACCATCATGGCAAGTATTGCACAGGAGGAATCCAGAAAGACCTCAGAACGTGTAAAGTGGGGCCAGAAACGGCAGATGGAAAAAGGGGTTGTTTTTGGCCGTGATTTATTGGGCTACACAGTTAAAAATGGGAAACTTTATATAAATGAGGAAGAAGTTCCTGTTGTCAGAGCAATTTTTTACAAATACACCATTGAAGGTAAAGGAACCCATGTTATTGCCCGGGAATTAATTGAAGAAGGGATGCGTCCGAAAAGAATGAGCTTATGGTCTAACACAGTCATTCTGCGGGTTTTGCGCAATGAAAAATATGTAGGAGATTTACTGCAAAAGAAAACATTTACGCCGGATTATCTCACCCATGCCAAAAAGTATAATCGGGGAGAGGAGGAAACAGTTTATTTGGAAAATCATCATGAAGCCATTATCGACAGGAATTTGTGGAATCGTACACAAGAGGAATTAAAGCGGCGCTCTCCCTCCGATGAACAGAAATCTAAGCACAGTAACCGCTACTGGTGCAGTGGAAAACTTTTCTGCGCAGAATGCGGAAGACATTATGTAAGTCGAACAAAAAAATTAAAAGGCGGGAATATCTATAAAGGATGGCGCTGTTATGCCGCCGCCAATCACGGAACCTTGAAAAAAGATGCGGATGGTAATAATATCGGGTGCGACAATGCTTCCATTAATGACCGTTCTTTACAAACCTGTATGAATTACTGTATTTCACTTGTTCAGGGGGAACGGGATTCCTTAAAAAAAGAAATTCTGGATGAAATAGCAAAGCTCCGAAAAAATGCGGTCAAAAAGCCGGACGCAAAAAAAATTCAGAAAAAAATAGAGAATCTGGAACTGAAAAAGAGGAAAGCCATTGATTTGATGCTGGACGGGCTTATTTCAAAAGAAGATTTACAGAGCCAAACCGGCTGGTATAATGAAGAAATTGAAAAGCTCAATTTACAACTGACAGATGCTTTTCAACAGAATAATGAAGAATCCGGACAGATCAATGACATGGAAAAGTACATAAAAGCCTTAGATAAAATCATGGGGATGGACAGTGACAGCGAGCTGGTTTATAAAGAGGTTTTGGATCACATGGATATTCATAAAGGAAACATTGTTGACGTGTGGCTGAAATGTATCCCTGTAGGAATCCGGCTGAAAATAAAAGCTTCTGGAAAAAGGGAATATTTTAAAACAGAGATATTGGAAACACAGTTTATAGAAAAGTAACGTGCGCAATTTCGGCATGGATATAGGCACCGAAGAGCTGGCCCATCTGGAAATGGTTTCCACCATGGTACACCAGCTGACTGCTGATCTGTCCATGGAAGAAATCGAGAAATCAGGATTCGCCCCTTACTATGTGGATCATACGGTGGGCGTATGGCCTCAGGCTGCGGGAGGAATTCCCTTTAACGCCTGTGAATTCCAGTCGAAAGGCGATCCCATTACGGATCTGTTTGAAAGCCTTGCGGCGGAACAGAAAGCCCGCTCCACTTATGACAATATTCTCCGGGTGGTCAAAGATATCCCGGAAGTGGCGGATCCCATCCGCTTTCTGCGGGCGCGGGAGATCGTTCATTTCCAGCGGTTCGGGGAAGCGCTTCGCTCCGTCCAGGAACAGCTGGATTCCAAAAACTTTTATGCTTTCAACCCCAGCTTCGACGCTCCCTGCGACGCTTCCTGCGACGGTCAGGACTGTCGCCGAAACAACTGCTGACAGGTATCTTCTCCAAAGTGTTCGAAAACAGGAAGGATGCTGCGGGACGGAAATCGCCCGTCCCGGCAGCATCCTTCCTGTTTTTCCGTTATCCCTGAAGCAGAGAACGGTTCATTCTTCATCCGCCGTATCCGTGGCCTTTACGGCATCATATACTGCCCCTGCAATCCGCGCCGCTCCTTCTGCATTCGGATGAATGCCGTCCTCCCGGAACCATTCCGGATGGTTTTCCGTCAGGGCGTAAAGATCAATCACCGTAAGCCCTTCCTCTGCCCCATACGCTTTTACAGCCAGAGCAATCTGGCTCACCGCGTCCGCCTCTACCCCGAAGCTGGCCTCTCCTGTCTCTGCCGCAAACACGCAGGGCGGCGTCACAAGAATCACCTCCGGACTGGCGTCCAGTGAGCGATAGCTCTCCACCAATGTCCCGTAATCTTTCAGAAAAGTCTCTCTGTCTTTCCAGTTTCCCGTTTTTGCGTCATTGGTTCCCAGCATCAGAACCACTACTTTCGCCTCATAGTCCAGACTCTGACGGTATCTGTCCTGCTCCCGGTAAGAGGCTTTGGGCGCTTCCTGAACGGTGGCTCCGTCCACCCCGAAGTTTCCCACGCGCCACTGCTCGGTGCCCAGAGCCTCCTGCAGTTTCACCGGATAGCAGTTTTCCTCCCGGTTTTCCACCCCGGTTCCATAAGTAATACTGTCCCCCACACAGGCCACCCGGATCTGCTCCCGGGACGGACTGAGCATCTGGATCAGATTCCAGAATACCAGCACAATGGCCACCAGCAGCAGGGCAGCCACACGTTTTCTTCTTTTCTCCTGATTCATTTTTCGTTCACCTCGGCACCATTATACCGGATTCTTTAAAAAAACTCCACTTTTTATGCAATTCCCTGAAAAACCAAAGAAAGGTCCCCGAAAATTTTTATTTTTTGAAGATTGTATTTTCTTTCACTTCTTACTACAATACTTTACAGCAAAGGAGGAAAATGTTCCCATGACATCACATACACCGGATTCTGCCTGCGGACATCCGCGGGAATATCTGTTTGACAACTGCAAGGCGCTGCTGATACTTCTGGTAGTCGTCGGCCATTTCGTGGAACCCAGCTCCTCCTGCGAAGAAAATCTGTTTCTGTACGATCTCAAATGGGGAATTTACTCGTTTCATATGCCGGCCTTTGTGTTTATTTCCGGCTATTTTTCCAAAAAGAAAGCTTCCCTGCGGAAGCTGATTAGCAGTATTGTGATTCCCTATTTTGTCTATGAACTTCTGTACTATTTTCTTTATCTTCTGCTGGATAAAGAGACCGGGCTTTATTTCGCCCGGCCGAAATTTTCGCTCTGGTATCTGATGGCATTGTTTTTCTGGAGACTTCTGTCTCCTGTTCTCCTGAAAATCCCCGGCCATATGATTCTTATGACGGCGGCAGGTCTGCTGATCGGGTGTACCCGGCTGGACAATTTTCTGTCCATTCCCCGCGTTCTGTATTTCTTCCCGTTTTTTCTGGCCGGCCTTCATTTTGACAGCTCGCTGCTTTACCGGATCCGCACCCGCAAAAGCTTTCTTCTGTCCATCGGCCTTCTGGGAGGTTATCTGGTATTTCTCTTTACAGACAACTTTCACCGGGTGCTGACGCCCTGGATATTCTACGGACGGTATTCCTATTACGCCATGGGATTTTCCGTTGTGTGGGGAGCTGCCCTGCGCCTGGCATGCTATGGATTTTCCTTCCTGCTGCTGTTTCTCCTGCTGCTGGTGATTCCTGACAGGCGTACCCGGTTTTCTGTTCTGGGGGAACGGACTCTGTCCATCTACATCTGTCATGGATTCCTCTTCAGTATTCTCCGGTACGGCACCGGCCTGCTGGACGGCATCCGCCATATTCCGGAAAGTCTCCTGCTGCTGATTTTCTGCGTACTGCTGGTCTGGATCCTGTCCCGTCCCGTTTTCTGCCGGATTACCACATCCATCGCCCGGTTGCCGGAATATCTGAAAAATATCAGCGGCTGCGGACCGTAATACTTCTCAGCTCCTTGCGCAGAGGAAGAATCTGATTGGGGGATACGGACAGCGCGTCCACCCCCATCGCAATCAGTTTCTGCGTCATTTCCAGATCCGCGGCAATTTCCCCGCAAACCGTCACCGGAATCCCTTTTTTATGAGCATTCTGAACCGTCAGCCGGATCATTCGCAAAACGGCCGGCTGACGGGCGCTGCACAGATGTGCCACCCGGGGATTCTGCCGGTCTGCAGCCATGGTGTACTGTGTCAGATCATTGGTTCCGATACTGAAAAAATCCACCTTCTCCGCCAGCAGATCACTGATCATCACCGCTGCCGGCGTCTCGATCATGATTCCCTGACGCATCTTTCCGTACGGAATCCGCTTGGCATCCATCTCTTCCCGGATATCACAGACAATCTCACGGATGGCCTCCACCTCCTCCACAGAGGTAATCATGGGGTACAATACCGAAAGATCTCCATACAGGCTGGCCCTGAACAGCGCCTTCAGCTGGGTCTTAAACAATTCCTCCCGGTCCAGACTGATCCGGATCCCCCGGTAACCCATGGCCGGATTCATCTCGCTCTCCAGCCGGAAATAATCTGCCTGCTTGTCCGCCCCGATATCCAGGGTTCTTATCACCACCGGCTGGCCCTGCATCTCCTGCACGATCTGACGATATATCTGAAACTGCTCCTCTTCGCTGGGATACGTCTCCCGCTCCATATAGAGGAATTCACTGCGGAACAGTCCGATTCCCGCAGCCCGGCTGTGACGCGCCGCCTCCAGTTCGAAAAGTTCTCCGATATTGGCCATCAGCGGGATCCTGTCACCGTCCAGGGTCACATCCTCCTTCTGGACATAAGCTTCCAGACGTTTCTGTTCCTTCAGTTCCTCCTGCCGGCGCAGATGGATCTTCTGAAGTTCCTCTTCATCCGGTTCCACGATCACTTCTCCCAATCTGCCGTCCACCACGGCCATTTTTCCGTTCCAGCTGGGACGGAAAGGGATGCCCGCGACGAAAGGAATCTGCATGGCAGCCGCGAGAATGGCCGTGTGGGAATCTGCCATGCCCACCTCCGTCACCAGTCCCAATACCAGATTCCGCTCCAGCTGCAGAAGCTCCCCGGGGGAAATCTCCCTGGCCATGAGAATCACCGGCTCCTGTCCGATGGGAGTGGCATAGCCCTGCCCGCTCAGAAGAGCCAGCAGCCTTTTGGAAATATCCCGGATGTCAGCCTCCGTACGCCGTTCTCTCTCATCGGACAGCTGCTGACATGCTCTGGCCAGCTTTCTGCCCTGACTGGCCACCGCATATTCGGCGCAGACCCGCATTTCCCGGATCATCTGTTCCACCGGAGCACGGAAATGTCCCTCCTTCAGAAGCATGGCCTGCATTTCAAACAGCGACGCGCTTCTGGCTCCCACAATTTCCACCGCCTTATCGTATGCTTCTCCCAGCTGGCGGATAGCTTCCTCTTCTGTCCGGCGATACCTCTCAATCTCCCCTTCAGGGTCTTTCTTTTTGATTTTCTCCACCTGATAACGGTCCTTAACGTAGGAAAAAATCTTTCCCTCAGCCATTCCCCAGGCAATGGATTTCCCCTGATATCGTTCCATGGACAAGCCTCCCTCTTTTCTATCCCAAACTCTGCTCCGCCCGGCTCTTTTCCTTCGTTCAGAGAAGCGGCACAGCATAACAATTTTATTATACTTCACTTTTCCGGCATTTTCCAGATATTTTTGCCTCCCCTCCCCGGGCTCAGAACATGCGGAACCTGCTTTTTGTAAAAAAAGGATGCCTCCCTCTGTACTCCTCCGGTTCCTTGTTGTATAATATGAGAAAGATTTCGGGGCAGTCCTCCGGACTGTCTGAATAGAATACTGGAAAGAAAGGAAAACACCAATGAGCGAAATCAGCAGAAAGTATCAGATTGATACGGAAGAAAACAAAAAATTTCTGGAAGAGGTACGGGAGGATCTGTTCCGTTTCGGACATAAATTTCCCTCTCCGGGCGGAAGCTCCTACTATCTGGGAGATGACGGAACCCCCTGGACAGACCGAAGCCGGGAGACCTGGATCACCAGCCGTATGGTGCATGTGTACAGTCTGGCCAGCTTTCTGGGCCATCCGGGAAGCGAAGAGCTGGCTGATGCCGGTCTGAAGGGGCTGAGAGGAGAACTTCACGATGACGCCAACGGAGGCTGGTACGCAGGGCTGACCGCAGACGGCGGAATTCTTCCCACCAAGCAGTGCTATGCCCATGCTTTTGTCATTCTGGCCGCCTCCTCCGGCGTTCTGGCCGGACGTCCCCACGCGGAAGAGCTTTTAAAGGATGCCCTGGAGCTCTACGATCTGCGGTTCTGGAATGAGGAAGAAGGACTTTCCTGCGATACATGGAACACGGAATTCACCGTTCTGGACGATTACCGCGGTCTGAATGCCAATATGCATACGGTGGAAGCTTTCCTGGCCGCCTCCGATGTGACCCACGATGAAAAATACCGGGTGAGAGCCGGAAGAATCATCGACCATGTGGTGGGATGGGCCGGCGCCAACAAGTGGAGAATCCCGGAACACTTCACCAGGGACTGGATCCCGGATCTGGATTGCAACAGAGAAAAACCGGACGATCAGTTCAAACCTTACGGAGCCACACCCGGTCACGGCATCGAATGGGCCCGGTTGATCGTACAGTGGGCCACCTCCACCTATCCGGACAGAAAGGAAGAGGCGGAAAAATATATCCGCGTTTCCGAGAATCTGTTCTGCCGTGCCGTGGAGGATGCCTGGAACGCCGACGGCGCGCCGGGAATCGTCTATACCACCGACTGGAACGGAAAACCGGTGGTTCACGACAGAATGCACTGGACGCTGGCTGAGGCCATCAACACCTCCGCCGTCCTGTACCGGGTAACCGGAAAACAGATTTACGCAGATTACTATGCCCAGTTCATGGCTTACCTGGATGATAAGGTACTGGATCATGTGAATGGATCCTGGTTCCACCAGCTGGATCAGAACAACCAGGTGATCGGAACCGTATGGCCGGGCAAATCTGATCTGTACCATGCTGTGCAGGCCACTCTGATCCCCTACTACAGTCCGGCGCTGTCCATCGCGCCCGCTGTCAAAGAAGGAAAACGATAATCTGAACAGCGGAAAGTAATTTCCCATGAAACAGAAAAGCCAGACGCCGCATCGGAATATCCGGTGCGGCGTCTGGCTTTTCTGTTTCCAGTCTTCTCCCGTAATCAGGCATTTTTCTGTGCTTCTATTTTCTCCGCCAGATCGTTAAGATATACCCAGCGGTCCATTTTTTCTTCCAGCTGCGCTTCGGCTTCTTCTTTTTGAATTGTCAGCTCCGCCAGCCGTCCGGCATTGGTGGCATTTTCCAGTATTTCCTCATCCAGTTTCCGAACCTTATCTTCCAGCGCGGCGATGTCCCCATCGATGGTTTCATACTCCTTCTGCTCTTTAAAAGAAAATTTCAGGCGTGCCGTACGGTTCTGTTTCCAGTCTCTGGCCGTACTCTTTTTTTCTTTTTTCGAAACCTGTGGGGCCGCCGGATACGACGGCATTTCTCTGGCCTCCAGATAGTCCGTATAGCCGCCCTCATACTGTCGGATGCCTCCCTGCCCGTCAAACTCCAGTATCCTATCCGCCACATTATCCAGAAAATACCGGTCATGGGACACGGCAACTACGATCCCTTCAAAAGAATTCAGATAATCCTCCAGAACAGCCAGCGTGGGGATGTCAAGGCTGTCAGAGCACTCATCCAGCAGCAGTACGTTGGCATTTTGCGCCAGAATTCCCAGCAGATACAGCCGTCTGCGCTCCCCTCCGGAAAGCTTTCCGATCAGGGAATACTGCATATCCGGTGTAAACAGGAACTGTTCCAGCAGTCTGGAAGCGCTGATACGCCCCTCTGAAGTATGGATATATTCCCCGATCTCCCTGACATAATCAATCACCCGCTGATTTTCATCCATCTCCTGTTCTTCCTGGGCGAAATAACCGACGCGGATGGTCTCGCCCATCTGAATCTCTCCCACATCCGGCATAATCCGTCCCGCCAGCATTTTCATAAAAGTGGATTTTCCACAGCCATTGGGTCCCACGATTCCCACCTTCTGATTCTTCAGAAAAATGTAACTGAAATCCTCCAGAATGACCTGATCGCCAAACCGTTTTCCCACATGTTCCAGTTCTATGGTTTTCTTCCCCATCCTGGTTTTTATGGAATCCATCCGGACATTTTCCGTCCGAACCGGCGCCTGGCCGTTTTTCAGGTTTCCCAGTCTTTCCAGACGGGCTCTCTGCTTGGTGGAACGGGCCCTGCACCCTCTTTTGGCCCACTCCAGTTCGATTCTCAGGATACTTTGGCGTTTGCGCTCCGCAGCCAGCTCCTGCTCCTGCCGCTGTGTCTTCAATTCCAGAAATCGGGTGTAATTTGCCTCGTAACCGTACATCTTTCCCCCGGAAACCTCCAGAATACGGTTCGTCACCTTGTCCAGAAAATACCGGTCGTGGGTCACCATCAGCAAAGTTCCCCGGTAATTTTTCAGATAATCCTCCAACCACAGAATCATCTGCTCATCCAGGTGATTTGTGGGCTCGTCCATAATCAGCAGTTCCGCGTCCCCGGCCAGCACAAGAGCCAGCGCCAGTTTCCGTTTCTGACCGCCTGACAGCTGTTCCACCGGCGTATCATACCGGTCGATTCCCAGCCTGGTCAGAATACTTTCCACCTTCCACTGTTCCGGACAGCTCTCCACGCAGGAACGGACGGTAGTATTTTCCGAAAAACGGGGTTCCTGGGGCAGCCAGGCGATTTTCAGACCGCTTCGCCGGACAATCTGCCCCGCATCCGGCTCCTCCAGCCCCACAATCATCCGCAGCAGGGTGGTCTTTCCCGTGCCGTTAATCCCGATAATTCCAATCCGGTCTCCCTCCTGGATACCGAAAGAAGCCTCATCAAAGATCACCTTTTCCCCGAAAACTTTGCTGATCTGTTCGATATTGACAATATTCATCTTCTGTATTCCCCGCCTTTGCCGTCTTTTCTTCCGTTTTTAAACCGTCCTTATCATAGCCGATTTTTTCCTTCTCCGCAACAGCAAATCCGTCGGATCCCGCCGCCCGTTCCCCCGCGGCGGAAGGATCAGTCCTCCCTGCGGTTTGCGGCCGGAGGCGTCATATAGGGATACAGCTCCTGATAAGCCTCCGCCTCCTCCTCGCTGGTAATGCCTGCGGGAATCAGGCCGGTGCAGTCCGTACCGGAACAGCAGGCAAAATCATCCTTCGGAGGAAAGACGAATTCTGCCTTTTCTTTTTGTTTTTTCTGCTTCATGGATATCACCCGCTTTCCTTTTCAGATATCCACAGCATGCGTCGTTTTTCCGGTGATTATACGGACATTTTTCTGCTTTTTCTTTACCAGGTCAGTTTTGCGGCCCCCCAGGTCAGTCCGGCCCCGAACCCGGCCAGTACAATCTGCTGTCCCCGGATCAGTTTTCCTTCCCGGTTCATCTCATCCAGAAGAATGGGAATACTGGCCGCAGAGGTATTTCCGTACCGGTCCATATTCATGGGGAAACGGGCCTCGTCCACCCCCATTCGCTTTGCCACAGACTGAATGATCCGGCTGTTGGCCTGATGCAGAATATACCAGTCTACCTCCCCGGCCCCGGTCTGTGTTTTTTCCAGCAGCCTGTGAATGCACTCCGGTACCTTTTTCACCGCAAAGCGGAATACCTCCTGCCCGTTCATTGTCATATAATCCGAAGCCGCCATCCGGTAATCCGTTTCCTCTTCCCTGCGGTGAATCAGATTTTCCACCGGCCGGCTGACGCAGCTGAGCACCTCGCCCTTTGCGCCGTCGGAATACTGAACGTATCCCTGCAGGCCCTCCTGGGATGCTTCCACCACCGCCGCTCCTGCTCCGTCGCCAAAGAGTACGCAGGTGGAACGATCCGTCCAGTCCACCAGCTTGGAAAGCACCTCTGTGCCGATCACCAGCGCCTTGCGGTATACCCCTGACTGAATATAGGCATGTGCCGTATTGAGGGCAAAAAGAAATCCGGAGCAGGCGGCTCCCAGATCAAAAGCCACTGCCTGCCCGGCCTGAATCTCTTTCTGCACCACGCAGGCAGTGCTGGGAAACTGCAGATCGCCGGTACAGGTGGCTACAATAATCAGTTCAATCTCCTCTGCCGCAACGCCCGCATTCTCCAGCGCCCGCATGGCGGCTACGGATGCCATAGACGCACCCGATTCTCCTTTTACGATTCTCCGGCTGCGGATGCCGGTTCTGGTGGAAATCCACTCGTCACTGGTATCCACCACCTTTGCCAGATCGTCATTTGTGATAATTTCTGCCGGAAGACAGCTTCCGGTTCCTGTTATTCTCGATGTCATAATTTATCCCCGATACCTAATTAATTTGATTATCAAAGTATTTCCTTCCAAAGTATAGCCCGTATTCCTCCGTTTGTCAAATATAAAAGCATTTACAATCAGGGAAAAATCCTTTACAATGGTAAATTATCAGAGCAGTTGGGGTTCCTCCATCCGATGGGGCGGACGGAAGCCGAACCTCTGGAATCTGAACAATATAGGGAGGATAATCTATGTCAAGTGAAACTCTGAAGATCTTTCTGGCAATGGCGGCCTACATGCTGGTGGTCATCGGCATCGGTCTGTTCTTTGCCAAAAGAGCACAGGCAAACTCTGAAAACTATTTTCTTGGCGGACGTTCTCTGGGCCCATGGGTGGCTGCCATGAGCGCGGAAGCGTCCGACATGAGCGGCTGGTTGCTGATGGGCCTGCCCGGCGTAGCTTACTGGTGCGGAATTTCCGACGCCATGTGGACTGCTCTGGGACTTGCCATCGGTACTTATATCAACTGGCTGATTGTGGCCCGCAGGCTGCGCCGGTACTCGGCGGTTTCCGGGGACGCCATCACCGTTCCCGACTTTCTCAGCAACCGTTTTCATGAAAAGAACAAGGTGATCCTGGGCATCTCCGCTCTGTTTATCCTGGTATTTTTCACAGTATACGCAGCCAGCTGTTTCGTTACCTGCGGAAAGCTGTTCTCCACCCTGTTCGGCTTTTCCTATCATTCCATGATGATTGCGGGCGCCGTCTTTGTGGTAGTGTACACTTTTATCGGAGGCTTTCTTGCGGAAAGCGCCTCTGATTTCATGCAGGCCGTGGTTATGGTAATTGCCCTGATCACCATCCTGGTGCTGGGTACTATCTCCGCCGGAGGTGTGGGAGCGGTCGTTGACAACGCCCGCGCCATCCCGGGATTCTTCTCCCCTACCGCCATCGCCACTCCGGTGGTGGACGCCAACGGCGTACAGCAGGCGGCAGACGGTGTTCCCCTGTTCGGCGAAGCGGGAAGTTATGGTTTTCTCACCATCATCTCCACCCTGTCCTGGGGGCTGGGATACTTCGGCGTACCCCAGGTTCTGCTGCGTTTCATGGCCATCCGCAAGGAAGAACAGCTGAAACAGTCCA
>ERZ1643246.4281-NODE-4281-length-11460-cov-29.055239_pt1 | contig 11460 bp, 18 predicted proteins | sample MGYA00579265_ERZ1643246 | MGnify/ENA primary metagenome ERZ1643246 (study PRJEB29033, sample SAMEA4952261) | chicken gut metagenome | biome: Broiler Chicken; feature: Gastrointestinal Tract; material: Caecum | place: Ireland | collected 2018 | study: Broiler...
CGGTACGGCTTGCGGTGGGATTTGCCGTGTTGGATGGATTTATCCAGGCTCATAGCTTTCTTCCACAGAACGGGCAATATTTTATTGGAATCGCCGTATCTTCTGGTTTATGATTTTCAAGATGAAATGCCATAAAATATCCGCTCTTGGTCTCAATAATTCCTGCTCTTCCTTTTGGGATTTTATTTTTATTTGCAGTCTCACATATACACATAAATCATTCCTCCATTTCCGGGAACGCATATTCACTCATTGCATTGTCCACAAACTTTATCTGTGTTGGCTCTACCTCGTGGATTGTGCCGTCCTCATACTCTACGATTGCAAATGTTCCAGATACTTGCCCGCCGGGATGGCCTCCAATCATCGGTGAAGCGTCATAAAGCTCTGAACGGTGATTCCAACAATGGAATAAGGCTTTGTGCTTTTCCTCTTTTTGAATAAGCAATTCCGTTTTACCTACTTTTCGTTTTATTTCAGGGAAATAAACTACGCATGGGCGATATTCAATTCCGATTTCAATTTTCCCGTCTAATGCTGCCATTACGCTTCCTCAACCTTTCCAAAAATTTCTTGATATTTTTCGGGATAATATTGCAATAAATACTTGAGTTCACGTTCGTCCACCGGGATTATGTTCCCATATTGTTCACAAAAATATCTTCCAGACTTCGTAACATACAAATCTGTAGAGCAGCAGTACAGCAGGCTTTTTACAGTATTTCCGGTAAGAAAAGTGAACTTTTTCTCCGCTTTTGATGTATCATACAAAAGTCCGTTTATGACAGCAGAAATCGGTTGCTCTGCCTTTACCGGCTCTTCGATTTCCGATTCTGCTTTTTCTAATTTTTCATATGTGCTTATGCATTCTTTTTTGAATCTTTTGAGAAAATTCAACACACATATTCACCTCAAATCTGAATCGCCTGATAGCGGTCGCTGTTCAGAACTTCATACATCATCTCAACCGGAGTCTTGTCCACACAGCCGATCAAGTTCTTAAACGTGCTTGCGGACTGTCCAGAAACAAGCTGTACGCCCTTCCTGTCCTTATCTGCCAGAAATACATCATGTCTGCTGTTTACATTCCAGAAAACCACATTCGGGATTTTGTAACCGTGTTCCTCATAAACTCTGGAAACATAGTCGTAGAAATTTTCGCGGTGATTCTGTCTCGTACAACAGTCAATCTCCATATCAGAAATAATAATCAACGACTTCGGCATTTCTTCCTGCGAACAATGGTTCTCAATCGCCACATCCAAAATCTTCAGCAGTGCTTTTTCAAGGTCTGTGTTCATTCCCCATTCAGCTTTTGAAATGAAGTTGATTTTCTGTGTGATTGTATCTCCTTTTACCGTCACAAACTGTGGATTTCCAGAAAACGTCATAAACAGATTGTGGTATGCACCCTTATTGCGTTCTGCAAAGTACATCGCCAATCCGATTGCTGTTGCTAATGGCCTGCCACCTGCATTCAATTTCATAGAACCGGAAACATCCGCCATAACCACGGCATTCACATCGTCGTCAACATAGTTTGGCAGATTATCCCACTGAGCTTCCAGAACCTTGCTATCCTCATGTCTATAAAGAATTTTTTCAACAATGTCATACGGATAAAGCGTAGCGGAATTGATTTTCTGCTCACCAGACTGCACTTTGTTCAGGTATTCGTCAAATCGCTCCTGATCGTGACGGGCAAATGCTTTCCGGTAATTCATCATGGCTCTGGAGGGAACCGCCGGATAATTGATGGTATCCCATTCGTTTGCCGACATCCGCTGTTCTACCACATCAATGTACCGTCTCAGCTTCACGCACAGACGTTTATAGTCATATACGGACATTCCGAGTTTCTTTGCGGTGTAAATTCCAAGTTTCCGGGTGTTCGGACTGGATGCATCCGCCTTTTTAAGCCATTTTGCAAGGAGAGAACACGGCTTACCTTCATTCATGTTAATTTGATCTACAATCAACTGGGAAATTAACTGAGTCCACATGAGGTTTTCCAGCGGTGTGCCAATAAGAGAATACAAATCATCATATCTCCCATACTCCGGAATTAATGAGACATTACCAAAAAGTTCTTCTGTGTGCTTTTCCGCAATATACGGCAGAAGAACACGGAATACACGTCTCTCTCCGGCTCCACCTCTGCAATCTCTTGCCCAAAACAAACACCGCATAGCACCCAACGGGTCTTCCTGAAACGCCAGCTCAAATTTCTGGATGATTTCATCCTCTGACCTGCTTCTCATGGAACCGATAGTGGCAAACATATCCAGAAGTGCGGAATCCGTGGTGTTCTTTGCATCTGCACCATTCTCAGTCTTTGTCCACTTGCTTTCTTCTCTCATTACCTCTGAAAAATTCATAATTTCTCCTTTCATTACGCTTTATGGATTTGAACCATTTAAAAATTTTTGCAGAATTTTCTTAACCAGATTGATTGCTGTAAAGCGTTACATAGGTTTTTAGTTGCTTTTACAGTACACATTTTTTACGTTGCTCTAACCAACTGAGCTACTCCCCGGCATAATCGGGGAGAAAGGACTCGAACCTTTGACCCACGGCCCCCAAAGCAAAAATGAATCGCTGTTAGTGTACCTGTTTGATTTTGAATTACAGTTCGCATTAGATTTTTACATTGCCCTACCAACTGGGCGACACTTCTCATTCGAGAAATGATTGGATTTGAACCAATGACACATGTTTTCCCTTAATGTTTTTTGCAGTTAGCGAACCGAAACGGGAGCAGATGGACTTGAACCATCGACAAATCGGTTAACAGCTGATTGCTCTGCCAACTGAGCTATGCTCCCGGACATTTCCTGTTTTTGAAACTTACGGAATCCCAAATTTCGTGTTTTATTAGATTGCGGCGCAGGAAACTTAAATTCATTCCGTCATAGGTTTTATGATTAGCAGTCATATCCAATGAATTGCGGTTGACGGAACTCTTTTTTGTTTTTGAAAAAAATTTTCGGATTACCCGATTTATCTTTAACGGAATTCTATTCCCGAATGGGCTTTATCTTTAGTAATTGAAATGGTCATCTGATGTATGTTAGTTTCCGAAGTATTAAGCGACGTCATTTGCTTTCATTTCCAGGACTTTATAACCGTCTACTTTGGCTTTTAATTTCAGTTCGCCGGTTTCATAGTCCTGCGAGACGTTGATTTTGATTTCGCCGATGTCAAGACCTTTGCACATATCCATCAGAACATCTCCTACGTCCATTAGGACTGACCGGACTGCACCGCCGATATCTACGATCACATCTTCTTCTGGGTTGAAATCGAATTCTTTCTCGCAATTTTCACAACACATATGTATTCTCCTTTCAGTTCGCCGTAGGCGAAAAATTATTTTTGGATTTTAGGTCGTCCGATACACATTTTAGGCGTTTTCAGTGCGTCTTCTATGGACATTCCCTTTGTATTTACTCTGTAATTGAATGTTTCTACCGATATTCCGAATTTCTGGCAAAGTTCATATTTAGGAACCATATCCCCGTTATACATTACAAGAGAGCGCCTTTTTATATTTCTCTTTTTCCATTCTGACGATGGACGTTTATTTTTCTGCTGTTCTGCATTTGTAATCCACCTGCAATTGCTCGGTTCATAGTTCCCATTAACGTTAATCCGATCTATTGTGCATTCACCAAATGGCGCATTTTCATCATAGCCATTTGAATATGCCCATTCTTTGAATGTTCGATAATCGTTTTCCCATTCTGCGCATATTCCGATTCCCCTTCCACCATAATTCCTATACTCTTTGCATCTCTCGTTGCCGCATCTTCTTTTCATGTTTTGCCATATCTTGTACAATCTATCGCTTGACACAGCATTTTCTGAAATATCATCTTTTAAGCATCCGCAACTTTTCACTGAACCATCTTCTAAATCATGTGGAACTGCACAATAAATGTTCCCGCAATCACATCTGCATTTGAATTTTCTTACGCATTTGTCTTTTACGTCTATCACGGTTAATCTTCCGTATCGCTTGCCAATATAGGACTTGTCATATTTTATCGGCTGAACATAATGTTTGTGGCACTTATCATCTTTCCAAATTCCATTTTTAATGCTCGGATATGAAATCTCTTTCTCGCAACCGCAAACTTGGCATTTCCCAATAATTTTATCCGGTATTCCGAATTTAACATCGGTTATCAGATAGTCTCCGTATGTTCTTCCGATATACGAAATGATTTCCTCTTTTTTCTTCTTTTCGAATTTTTTAAGGTCGTCTTTTCGCTTACGATCTTCGCAATCCTTACAGGTTTTGATTAATTCGCTCCATTTATTTCTTCCTTGGATCATCATGCGATGTATTATCTTTCCGCAACTGGAACATTGGAGTGTTATATCTTTTCCTCTCTCGTCGAAATCATACTTGATGTCGAAAATCTTATATACACCATTCATTGTTCCAATTCGCTTCTTGTAATCTTCAAGCATTCTCTCTGCGGTATATCGGTCAATTCCATGATTCATTAAATCTTCAATCGTATTCATCAGTAATCCTCCCCGTATTCATTTAAAATCCGGTTCAGTGTTGGCCTGGAAACATTTAGCATAACCGCAAGCTGTACTTTTGTAATACACCCGTCAACATACTGCTGAATCAAATCTTCGTAACCGTCAGAAAGCTCTTTTTTCTTTCTTCCACACTTTTTATACTTCCCTTCTCTTTTTGCAATTTCTATCCCCTCTGCCTGTCTTTCCAACATATTTGTTCTTTCAAACTCATATATCGCCGCGAACATTGTAAGCATAAGCTTTCCAGAATTAGTATTTGTGTCAATGTTCTCTTTATTGCTTACAACGTGTATTCCTCTTGAATTTAAATCTTCAACGATTTCCAGCAAGTCTTTTGTGCTTCTAGCAAGTCTCGAAAAATCATGGACATAAATCACATCTCCCTCTTTTGCTTCCGCAAGCATTTTTTGAAGCTCCGGTCTGTCTGCGTTTTTACCGGAAACCTTTTCCATATACCACTTATCAATTCCATACTTTTGTAATCCTTCAATCTGGCGTTCTTCATTCTGATCGACTGTTGATACCCTTACATAACCGATTTTCATTTTTCATTTCCTCCGTTTCTTTATAAATCAATTATACACGATTTTGATTATTTTAGCAAGTGTTATTTTAATCAATTTTTAATGTTTTTATTGACTTATGAAACGATGCTGATTATTATTTAATCAAAGGAGGATTTAATATGGTTAGTAAAAAAATCAAGCAGATTATGAAATACAAAAAGGTTACTACTGTTCAGCTTGCGGAACATCTTGATATGCTGCCGCAGTCATTGTCAAACAAGTTTTCCAGAGATAGCATATCGCTCAAAGAAGCGATTGACATTCTGGATTTCCTCGGTTGCAAACTCGTTGTAGAGTTAGAACCGGATATGATTATAAAATTCAATATCGACGATTTGGAAGAAAAATAATTTTTAGGCTCTCTGGTCTCCAGAGGGTCTTTTTTGTTTTTTTAGAAAAATTTAATCTCCACTATTTTTCATCAATAGCCTGATTGCTTCTCTGACTATATCGGAAATACTATTCCCGGTTCTCCTAGACTCTCTCTCTATCCATTCCGCCATTTCGTCATTTAGTCTGATTATAAGCCTGTTTGGTTTTGGGTCAGATGTTGGTCTTCCATGATTCATTTCTTATTCCCTTTATGTATGACAAAACAGTTGACGTCTCTTGTCGTGTAACTCATTAGGGCGGTGCGTGCGGTTTGTCAAGACCCCGACCACCCTTTTTATTAGGCTACGCCCTGCGACAAGCTCCCGCGCCCGCTTTTCTTTCATCCGCCCCGGCGGTCTTTTTATCGTCATATTGCACAAATTTTATTGATTGCGGATTGTATAAAAATAGTGTAAAAAATTGTCACGCCTTTTCTTTACAATCTAACAATCAATATCTAGCGCAATCCAACCACGAACCAACAACATATAGCTTTCTACTCATCTGGCGGCCCTTCTATCAGATCCGGAAGCTCCGGCCTCTTTGCCTGTCCTATATGCCGCGCTGCTATGTCCGCAGCTACCTGATCCGGTGTCTGGCCGTTGACTATCTCTACTCTTTGGGGGGTCTCGGTGTAGCCGTAGTTAGCTTTGAGGGCGAATATGCAGCCCACCGAGTTCCGTTCTGTGGCCCCATCAAGCAAAGAAGATTCGCACTCAGCATACCATTTTTTCACCGTTCGGGAGCGCTCAGAACTTGCCCCCTCTCCCCCGCTTCTATATTCTCCATCTTTCCAGCTCAAAATAGTTGTATTATCAACACCAATCATTAAACTAAAATTTAATATAGTCGGTCTCTTAGAGTATTTATAGCATAACTCTGTATATATATACCATATATTATCTAATAAAACAATATCAGATAAATCTAAATTACTATTACTGTTAGATAATACTTTATCTCTTTTACCTGGTTTAAATAAATGTTTATATATATACTTAATCATCCCAGTAAACAGACTAGGATTATTATTTATAGACTCTGGATCATTAAGAGTATTAATATATTCATCTGCATACTCATGTATTTTAGTCTCGTATATTTCCACCCCGTTTTCCGCTCTTACTGTATTCCCCATCATATCACCCACTTTAACACTTTAATCTGTTATCATTTAAAAATAAATAAAAAAAGAGCCTAACAAGCTACCAGTTCCGACTCTCCCGGCTCTCTGTCCGGTCTCGGCTGCTAAGGCGCTCTCTAGCTCCATATGCGATCATCATCAATTAAATTTTCCTTCGGGCTGTCTGCCCTTGCTGATTAATACAATAACACTATATGCTTAATCTGTCAATAGTAATATTTTGTATACAATACTTTTATAAATATTATATATTATTATATATTATTAATTATTATCTATCTATTTATAATAATTAAAAGAATAAGATATAGAATAAGAATAAGAGAAATGCGTTACATGTAACTAAAACGTAACGTTACACTTTATTAAATGTAACGTTACGTTTATTATATCATTTCATCGTATATATTTCACCATTAAACGAAACAATATTCATTATTTTTGAGTTAACTTCCACCTTTCCCCGGCTCCGGCCGGATTGAATTTCTTTTGTTCTCCCTTTCGGTGATTATAATATACACTTTTTGCGGTGTTTTGTCAATACTTATTTTACACTTTTTGAAATGTTTTTCAAACTTTCCTTTTCTTCTTTTGACGTGTCGTTATATATAATAATGTCCGGCGTTACTTCCAGCATATCACAAACTTTTCCCAGTGTTTCAATGCTTATCATTTTATTTTTCCGCAGGTTTTGCAATGTACTTTCGGAAAGAAGTCCGTACTTTCTTATTATAACGGGGGAAAACCCTTTGTTTTTCAACATTTTAAGGATATTTTCGCCGCTTGTCACATATTTAATCATGTTTTTCACCGCCTTTTTATTTTATATATAGATTATACCTTTCCGGCGGTGTTTTGTCAATCATTTTTACACCGTAAAAGATGTACAACTTACACAAATTATTTACACTCTTTTTGGTGTTTTTGCCTATTGCAATAACACTGCTAAAGGTGTATTATATAATCACAACAAAGGAAAACACAAAAACAAAAAGCCAAACGGCAGGAGGTAGAAAGATGACAGAATATATTGTAAAGGTCGAATTCCAGATGATGTTTGGAGCATCAATTCTAACAAATACATTTGCGATCAGTGCCGGAAGCATGAAAGAAGCCAAAGAATATGCAAAAGGCTTAGTGAATGGAGAAGTAACAAAAACTACCGCGCACAAAGTAAAGCCAAATGAAGAAGTGCCGCAAATATATTATAGCTGGCTTTACAGATAAAACATCCCGCCCCGGCCGGGTAAAGCCGGGAGAAAGGATAAAGAAATGAAATACTACGAAATTACATTTGATACCAAAAAGGGTTATCCGAAAAGCTGGATCATAAACATAGAGGCATCAAACAGAAATGAAGCAATAGAAAAGGCGAAAAGCCTGTGGTTAAAAGACAGTAGACTGAACAAAATGCACATGTTCCACATAAAAGCAAGAAAGTTAAAGGATACAGAAGAATTTCTTTATAATTACTTTGCAATCGTAGGGAAATAGCCGAAACGGTCAGAAATGGCCGTCAGCCGCGGGATCGCCTCCCGGCTCTGATGAGGCAGGCGAACGAAAGGAGAAGAAACATGATTATTAAAGCGAACGAAATTAAAGTAGGTACACAATTAGCAGAGGCAGACGGATTTTTATTTGATGTAGTGGAAATTGTAAAGGAAACACCAAAAACAATAACGGTTAGGCTGTGTAGCGATTTTTCGAGCATCCCGACTCACTGGACAACAAAGCCGGACGGAACGCCGGGCGGAGTCTTAAAGACATTCCGCAAGACAACAAAATTATACGGAATTGCATAATCAACCGCCGCAGAGGATGCTAGCCCGATCACTACGGGCGATAATAGAAAAGCCGGATTTATTCCGGCTTTTTTTCTGGTATATATTCCATTATATCGCCCGGTTGACAATCGAGAAAAGCGCATATTTTACATAATATATCAGTTGTAACACTCTCCCCCTTCCCTAATTTTGCAAGTGTCACGGAAGAAACAACTTTCAATAAATCAGTGCGCTTCATTCCTTTTTTATCAAGCATAATAAATAATTTATAATATTTCATCATGTCGTTTTCCTCCCATTAGAATTTTACAATATAATAATTTAAAAATCAATAAAAATGTTAATATATACAAATTTTTATATTGACATGTATATTTTAATATGATAATATATATTTGAAAATAAAAATATTTGGAGATGGTAAATTGGCAGGAAAAGCAAAAGATTTAACCGGGTATAAGTTCGGAAATCTCACAGTAGTAAAAAGGATTGGAACAGACAAAGAAAGAAGAGCAGTATATGAATGCATTTGCGATTGTGGCAAAAAGACAACCGTAAGCGCAAAATATTTAAAAAACGGAAGAAAGAAAAGCTGCGGATGTTTGCGCGGAAAAAACACATATAAAGACTTGACAGGGAAAAGATTTGGTCATCTTTTGGTTTTAGGTCGTACAGAAAGTAAAAATCATCATGTTAAATATGAGTGTGTCTGCGATTGTGGAAATCACATGATAGCCGATGCATACGGATTAAAAACAGGTCAAACAACTAATTGCGGCTGCATACCATTAAAACACGGCTTAAGGCACACAAGATTGTATGCAATATGGTCTGATATGAAAACAAGATGTTATAATTCAAATTCTCCGAATTATAAATATTACGGAAAACTAGGCGTTTCAATATGCGAAGAATGGAAAAATGACTTTAAATCTTTTTATAACTGGGCGATGTCAAATGGATATAGAGACAATTTAACGATTGATCGAATAAATCCATTTGGAAATTATGAACCGTCTAATTGTAGATGGGCTACATACGAAGAACAAGCGAAAAACAAGAGAAAAAACTTCAAAGAATAGTATTTCCCAGCCCCCAGGGAAAAGGGGAGAAAGTGAGAAAATGAAAAAAACATATTCGATTTACGAAAACAGGAGAACATATTTTTTAGAAATCGACCACAAAGAAAAAACGTTTCAAGTCGGAAGCGTAAAAGGGAAAGTTAAAAAATCCGGCGTTTTTCCGATAGATTCCACAGGATACAAAGCAGAAATTTTAAAAATTGGAACAGAGTACAAATGTTTAGGAAATCATTTATTTGAAACAGTATAACCATACTTTCCCGGCATTGCGCCGGGATTGTTTGCCATGGAGAGGAGGCGGAAACATGGCACTATATGCACAGATACCAAAAAGCCCGGAAAAGATCAAACAAGGAATAATCGCGCTAGAATGGCAATTAAAGCAGGAGATCCCGGAAAAAGACCGGGAAATATTCCGGCAGACGCTGGAAGTGTACAAGTGCGCCCTGAGTGGATCACAAGACACGAAAAAGAAAATTATACTTTAGGCAGGTTCTCCCCTGCCTTTTTCCCGTGCGCTGGTGCTTTGTGCCCGGTTCGATCCCGGGCGGCACGGTTTCCGCAAGCGTTTATATTGCCTTTTTACGGCTTCCAGACCGTCAAGCGGTCAGGAGTACGGCGAAAGCTGTAAAAACGCTATACAGGGCAAAATAAAAGCGCAAGCGGGCAAAAAATTCATTGTACATTGACAATTATATATATCGGTGCTATGCTTTAGGCAATTATAAAGCTGTAAAGGGCTTTTAAAGGCGTTTTAAAGGCGCGGGCATATAAGACTATACCGCAAGCCGTAAAAATGGATTTACGGGCATTCAGGCGTGTTGTGGATATGGTTTCCGGTATATCGGTTTACCAGTCTGACCGGCGGCCTGGTTTGGTTGCGTCGCAGTTTTGTTATATGTGATATATAACATTATACAGAACACGCATTCGTTAGAACACACGTTCAGCAGAACGCATGTTCAGGTCAAAAACAGCACCGAAAAATGAAAGAAAAATCCGCAGGGGAAAGAACCTTGCGGATTTAGTTTTGTGCATTTCTTACAAACAGCAAACGTCATCAGAAAAAATGAAGTAGTTAAAATATACAAAAAAATTTATTTTTTATATCTTCTAGAATTTTCTCTTGTTAATTCTTGCAACCTACGCTCTGATTCTTCCTCTCGTTTTTTCTGCCGTTTTCTTCTGTACATTCTTCTCCGTGGTGCTCTGTCTGTTGTGTCTCCCATATTCTACCTCCTATATTTACTTAAATCCTTCTGATGGCTGCTTTTGAAATTTAAAATCTCCACATCGGTCTTTAATTCATCTGGTATTATGCCTATCATCACGACTTTTTTAGGTTCTATTATTTGTTCCATTTCCTTAAATCCATCGCAGAACTCCCTTATCGCCTCTTTAGAACGGACTTTTCCTATCGTGCTACAACTTACTGCACTGTGCTTCGAAATCCCGTCCAAGAGCCATTCGCGCCCTTCATACGGCATGATAGTTACATGGGGCACTACAGTTATGCCTTGCAATGTTAAATACCAATCAATCGCCATATTCCTGTATTTGTTCCACATCTGCATTACAAGTGGCATACGCGTGTCTATGGAGTAATTTAATCCGCATACAGATTCAAAGTATGATAAATGGTCGATATACTTGTCAATGTTGTTCCATAGGCACTGGATTTTATAATCCTCTATGTAGAAGTTTACATTAAGTTTCCTGTGACCCTTTAATGACCGCGATAGGCTTGACTGAAAATCCACCGAGTCTGATGGATAACAATTCACAGCCGGAAGTTTCGGGAAACCCATATCCGTCAGTTCTGCTCCGTAGATCAGGAACTCTTTCATCACATCGTTAGCTGTAGAATATCGTGTATATCTTTCTCCCATAGAAAATCCTCCCGTGAACTCTCCCCCACCTGTAGAGGTGGGGGCTTCGTAAGAAGATTGGTATTT
>ERZ1643246.4284-NODE-4284-length-11445-cov-9.621598_pt1 | contig 11445 bp, 10 predicted proteins | sample MGYA00579265_ERZ1643246 | MGnify/ENA primary metagenome ERZ1643246 (study PRJEB29033, sample SAMEA4952261) | chicken gut metagenome | biome: Broiler Chicken; feature: Gastrointestinal Tract; material: Caecum | place: Ireland | collected 2018 | study: Broiler...
TTGAAAGCCAGCGTCTTGACGGAGCAGTCCGAAGGACACTCCACGTGCAGATATATTTTTAGCTATGTTTTTTAGTAAAATTTATTGAAATTATAAGTAAAAGTGTTATACTGTGAACAAGCAAGAACAGTGAGAGACGACAAAAGAAAAGGGGGATGAAAAATCATGTTGGCGCAAAATATCATGCAGAATAAGCTGTCAAACGGCGCATTGGATGATAACCTTCGCACAGTATATGGAACAGGTGTCGATTTGGAAATGCAGCGTGCGCGCCTGTCGAATTTAGTAAAATTCTACGAGCAAGCATTCGGCGGCGAAGATGCTGTCGGCCTTTTCTCCGGACCGGGGCGCACCGAGCTGGGCGGCAACCACACCGACCATCAGCATGGACGGGTGCTTGCGGCGGCAGTCAGTCTAGACGCGGTTGCTTGCGCCGCACCAAACGGAACACAGGTCGTGTGTATTTTGTCAAGCGGATATCCGCGCATCACGGTGGATCTGGACGATCTGACACCGCGCGAAAAGGAGCAGCAGTCCTCGATCGCGCTGGTGCGCGGCGTTGCGGCGCGGATCGCCTCGATGGGCTATACGCTGGGCGGATTCAACGCAGTGATCGAATCGACCGTGCTGGGCGGTTCGGGGCTGTCCTCCTCCGCCGCTTATGAAATACTAATTGGCGTGATCTTCAACCATCTGTTCTGCGGTGACGAGCTGCAGCCGGTCGATCTGGCGCTGTGCGGCCAGTATGCGGAAAATGTGTATTTTGGCAAGCCCTGCGGCCTGATGGATCAGCTGGCAAGCGCAGTCGGCGGTATTGTAGCGATCGACTTCCGCAGCCCTATGCAGCCGGATATACGCCGGATCGGATTTGATCTGGAGCAGTCGGGATATTCGCTGTGCGTAATCGATACGGGCGCCGATCATGCCGACTTGACCGACGAATATGCTGCGATCCCGGCAGAGATGTCGGCGGCCGCCCGCTGCTTCGGCAAGGAATACCTACGGGATGTGGAGGAAGCCACGTTCTGGAAGCGGTTGAACGAGGTGAGGACGCAGGCAGGCGACCGTGCTGCGTTACGTGCCATGCATTTTTTTGCTGATAACCGCTATGCAGAGGAGGAAGCGGACTGCCTGACACAGGGGGAGGTCGATTCCTTCCTTGCTCTGGTGCGGCGTTCGGGCGCATCGTCCGCGCAACTGCTGCAGAATTTGTACTGTACTGCGCAGCCGCAGGAGCAGGCAGTGACCGTGGCGATCGCTCTGGCCGAGCATCTGCTCGGTGGAGACGGTGCAGTCCGCGTACACGGCGGCGGCTTTGCCGGCACGATCCAAGCCTATGTGCCCCGACAAAAAGAAACCGCCTTCCAGCAGGGTATGGAAGCGGTGCTGGGACAGGGTTGCTGCCACTTTCTCCGGATCCGTCCGGTCGGAGGCGCCGTGCTGGCGTGAGAAAAGGCATTTCCTCCCTGCCGCGCGCAGGGAAAGATAAACACCAATGCATAAGGAGGTTCCTACTATGGCAATTCTTGTACTGGGCGGTGCGGGCTACATCGGTTCGCACACCGCACGCGCACTGGTCGAGACCGGTCGCGATGTGGTCGTAGCGGACAATCTGGAGACCGGCTTCCGTGCGGCTGTACCGGCGAAGGCCCGTTTTTACGAGGGCGACATCCGCGACCGCGCCTTTCTTGACCAGCTGTTCGAAGCGGAGCAGATCGAGGGCGTGATCCATTTTGCAGCCAATTCGCAGGTCGGCGAAAGCATGAAAAAGCCGCTCAAGTATTATGACAACAATCTGTGCGGCACCAAGACCCTGCTGGACAGTATGGTCGCGCACAATGTGCTCAAGATCGTCTTTTCTTCGACCGCCGCGACCTACGGCGAACCTGAGCGCGTGCCCATCCTCGAGACCGACCGCACCGAGCCGACCAACTGCTACGGTGAGACCAAGCTGTCCATGGAAAAGATGATGAAGTGGGTCTCGGTCGCGCATGGGCTGCATTATGTGGCGCTGCGCTACTTCAATGCCTGTGGCGCGCAGCCGGACGCTTCGATCGGCGAGGCGCACGATCCGGAGACCCATCTGCTGCCGCTCATCCTGCAAGTGCCAAACGGCCGGCGCGAAGCAATCTCGATCTTCGGCGACGACTACCCCACCCCGGATGGCACCTGTATCCGTGACTATATCCATGTCTGCGACCTTGCGCAGGCGCACATTCTGGCGCTCGACTACCTGCTCGCAGGCGGCGACAATAACGTGTTCAATCTGGGCAACGGCGTGGGCTTCTCGGTCAAAGAGGTCATTGAGGAAGCGCGCCGGGTGACCGGCCATCCGATCCCTGCCAAAATTGAAGCACGCCGCGCAGGCGATCCGGCGCAGTTGATCGCCTCGAGTGAAAAAGCCAAATCGGTGCTTGGCTGGAAGCCGCAGTATGACGGCCTGCATACCATCATCGAGACCGCGTGGAACTGGCACAAGTCCCATCCACACGGCTACGAAGCGTAAGGGAGGCTGCATAATGATCGACACCGCTGTTGCCCGTCTGGTCCGCTATGCGGAGCAAAAAGGGTTGATCGCGCCAGAGGACCATATCTGGGCGGTCAACACCCTACTTGAAGCGCTGCAGTTGGACGCTTACGAGGAGCCCGTGCTGGACGACTCCCCCATTGACCTGCCCGCTGTGCTGGATGAGCTGATGGACGACGCGCACGCCCGCGGCGTGCTGGAAAACGACTCGATCGTTTACCGCGATTTGTTTGATACCAGCCTGATGGGCCGCCTGACGCCGCCGCCGCGCGAAGTCATTGCCAAATTCCATGCGCTATATGCAGAAAACCCGGTGCATGCGACCGACTGGTATTACCGCTTTAGTCAGGATACCAATTACATCCGCCGCGACCGGATCGCAAAGGACGTTCAGTGGAAAACACCGACCGAATACGGTGAGCTGGACATCACGATCAATCTGTCTAAGCCGGAAAAAGATCCAAAAGCGATCGCAGCGGCGCGCAACCTGCCGGCAGCTGCCTATCCCCGCTGCCAGCTGTGCACGGAGAACGAGGGCTATGCCGGCCGGGTCAACCATCCCGCGCGTCAGAACCACCGCATCATCCCGATCACGATCGACGGACAACCTTGGTTTTTGCAGTACTCCCCCTATGTGTATTACAACGAGCACTGTATCTGCTTAAATTCCGTGCACACCCCGATGAAGATCGACCGTGCCTGCTTCCGCAAGCTGCTCGATTTCGTCAGCCAGTTCCCGCATTATTTTGTCGGCTCCAATGCCGACCTGCCCATTGTCGGCGGCTCTATTCTGGCGCACGACCATTTTCAGGGCGGTCATTATGAATTTGCGATGGCCAAAGCGCCGGTCGAAACGGTACTGTCCTTCCCCGGATTTGCGGATGTGCGCGCGGGCATTGTTAAGTGGCCGATGTCGGTTATCCGGCTGGACTGCGCCGATCCGGCGCGGCTTGTTGAGTTGGCGGACCGCATCCTGACCGCGTGGCGTGTCTATACAGACGAAGACGCGATGATCCTTTCTGAGACGGACGGCGTGCCACACAATACGATCACGCCGATCGCTCGCCGACGCGGCGCGGAATATGAACTGGATCTTGTGCTGCGCAATAATTTAACCACTCCCGAACACCCGCTCGGGCTGTATCATCCGCACGCCGAACTCCACCATATCAAAAAGGAAAACATTGGCCTGATCGAGGTCATGGGTCTGGCCGTTCTGCCTGCGCGTCTCAAAACCGAGCTGGCGGCTCTTGGTGAGGCGCTCCTCAGCGGCAGCGACCTGCGTACCGACCCACTGACCGCTGCCCATGCAGACTGGGCAGAAGGCTTTGCTTCCAGATATGACCTGACGCCGGACAATATCACAGCCATTATCCATAAGGAGGTCGGGCTGGTGTTTGCCACTGTTCTGGAGCATGCAGGCGTGTATAAGCGCACGGATGCAGGCAGAGCCGCCTTTCTGCGGTTCGCGCAAAGCGTGGACTGAGCGCGATCCGGAACTGCATGGGCCGGCGGCACGGTTCGTCCCCTTATCCGCCCGCCGGTCCAGCTCTAAAATACAAAAGCGCCGGGCTTTTGCCCAGCGCCATCTGCTCCTTGTTAAGAAATTGCTAAGTGTATACTGCCTGTGGTTCAGCGATTCATATCGCGCAGAACTTCCATGCAGTCACGGTCTGCTTCGGTGACACGACCCATATATGTGTTCATACGGTTCATGCTGTAAAGCAGCGCACCCAGCTTCTCAGAATAAGAATACTTGTTCTTCATTTGGGATAGCCTCCATTCGTATGATCGATTCGATTGATTTTGTTCATCAGGTTCTGTTCACCTGACAGATACCATTATAGTTATTTCGCATAAATAGTCAATATATTTTTTGTTGAATATGTCCACAGAACATCGATTTTTATTTGTAAGTATTGCACAATTTAAGCGCGCATGATTTGTGCAATACGGCGAATCAGCATGTTTGTCCGTTCTGAGGATAAAAATGCTGCAGGATCGGCGTTAATAGGACATTTATTCAAAATACATTTCCATACCCTGCAGAAAAGAAAGGAGATTCACCATGGGTAAAAAAGAGAACTACACCTCGGGCAGGCTGCCGGCGCGGCAAAAATACGCTTTCGGCATCGGCGCGATCGGTAAGGATGCGATCGTCAATCTGGTCGGCGCGTTCTTGATGCTGTACTACACGGATACGCTTGGCTTGAGCGGCACCTTTGTCGGCGTACTGTTCTTTGCAGCGCGCATCTGGGATGCGATCAACGACCCAATGATGGGCATGATCGTGGACAACACCCGTACCCGCTTCGGCAAGTTCCGCATCTGGATCGCCATCGGCACATTGGTCAACTCGGTGTTCTTTATCCTGACGTTCACTACCTTCGGCATTGAGGATAAGACCCAACTGATGATCTATGTGACCGTAACCTACATCCTGTATGGCATGAGCTATACGATGATGGACGTCCCGTACTGGTCCTGGTTGCCCAACCTGTCCTCCAACCCGCGCGAGCGCGAGTCCATCTCTGTCATACCGCGTATCGGCGCGTCGCTGGGCGGCTTTGTGATCTGCACCTTCGGCCTGTACATGATCGACTTCTTCAACCGCATGGCAGGCGACACCACGGTCATGCAGACCCAAGATGACGGCAGCGTTTTCAACATTTCCGAGACCGGCTTCACCTACTCCGCCATCGCGATTGTTGTGCTGTTCATCATCTGCATTGCCATCACGGTCTTCAACGTCAAGGAGCCGCCCACGATCGGTGCAAAGGCGACCAAGACCAGCCTCAAGGAAGCGTTCTCTGTTATTGTCAAAAACGACCAGCTCGTCGCTTTTATCGGCCTGCTGTTGACCTTCAATCTCTGCACCCAGATCCTCAAGGGTTTTGCGGTATACTATTTCAAGGAAGTTTGCCGTGACGCCGGCTTGTACGCAATCTTTGGCTTTGCGATCGTCTTTGAGATGATCGGCCTGTTCCTGTTCCCTGCTATCGCGCACCGCATCGACCGTCAGAAGGTCTACTTCCTCGCCTGCGGCTTTCCGGTTCTTGGTCTGGTGCTGCTGTGCGTGGCGGGCTATGTCATCCCGACCAACTACTTTGCGGTTGTTCTGTGCTGCGCATTCATCTTCTTCGGCTCCGGCCTGTCGCTCGGCACGACCACCTGCTGCATCGCGGACGTCATCGACTACGGCGAAGTGAAGTTCGGCAAACGCAATGAATCGGTCACCTGTTCTGCGCAGACCTTCCTGATGAAGGCCGCCATGGCAGTCGCCGGCCTGCTGACCGGTATTGGTCTGGATATCGTCGGCTACGACGCTACACTGGCCAACGCAGGCGAGATGCAGTCTGCAGGTACGATCTTCGGTATCCGCGTGCTGATGTTCGTCATCCCGATTATTCTGGCCATCCTGAGCTTCCTGATTTTCAAGTATGCGTACAAGCTCAAGGGAGACCGTCTGGATGCGCTGACCCGTCAGGTCAACGCGCTGCACGCATCCAAGGCTGACAAGGACTGACCCGCCCATCCCCTTTTCTACGGAAGAAAGGAAGAATCGTATATGAGCATTCTCTATCATCCGTCCAGCAAGACCTTCCATCTGACAAACGGTCGGCTGAGCTACATCTTCCAGATCCTCCGCAACGGCAACCTCGGACAGCTTTACTTTGGTAAGGCTGTCCGAGACCGGGAGGAGTTTGGACATCTGCTCGAATGCAACCACCGGCCGATGACCGCCTACGTCTACGAAGGCGATAAGCGGTTTTCCATGGACCACATCAAGCGCGAATACCCCACCTACGGCACAGGTGATTTTTCCGCGCCAGCCATTGAACTGGTCGAGCCGAACGGTAACCGCGTGATCGATCTGCAGTATGTCTCCCACACGGTCACAGCCAGCAAGCCCGCTCTGACCGGCCTGCCCGCCACCTACTGTGAGCAGGACAACGAGGCTGAGACGTTGTCCATCCTGCTGCGCGACCCGGTCGCAGATGTACAGGTGGAGCTGCTGTATACCGTGTTCGCCGGGTACGACGCTCTGGCACGCTCGGCGCGCATCGTCAATACCGGCGGTCAGCCGCTGCACCTGACCCGCGCGATGAGCCTGTGTCTGGATCTGCCAGACTGCGACTATGATTTCATCCACTTCTCCGGCGCGTGGTCGCGTGAGCGCCAGCGCAAGGACCGCCGGTTGGAGCAGGGCGTCCAGTCAGTCGGCTCGGTGCGCGGCTGCTCCTCGCACAACCACAACCCCTTTGTCATCCTCAAGCGCCCGACGGCTGACGAGGACAAGGGCGAAGCGATTGGGTTTTCTCTGATCTACTCGGGCAACTTCCTCGCGCAGGCGGAGGTCGATTCCTGGAACACCACCCGGGTGCTCATGGGCATCCACCCGTTCGGCTTCGACTGGAAGCTGGAGGCAGGAGAGTCGTTCCAGGCGCCGGAAGCGGTCATAGTCTATACTGCGGACGGCTTAAATGCGCTCAGCCAAACCTATCACAGCCTGTACCGCAGCCGGCTGGCACGCGGAGAATGGCGTGACAAGCCGCGCCCGATTCTGATCAACAACTGGGAAGCCACCTACTTCGATTTCGACGAGGATAAGCTGGTCAACATCGCGCGTACAGCGCACGAGGACGGCGTTGAGCTCTTCGTGCTGGATGACGGCTGGTTCGGCGCGCGCTCGAGCGATACCGCCGGTTTGGGCGACTGGACCCCCAATCCAGAGCGCCTGCCGCGTGGTCTGGCCGGCCTGTCCGAGCGGATTGAGGCGCTCGGCATGAAATTCGGCATCTGGATCGAGCCCGAAATGGTCAACAAGGATTCCGATCTGTACCGCGCGCACCCAGACTGGATCATCCATGTGCCCGGCCGTCCGGCGTCCCACGGGCGCAACCAGTATGTGCTCGACTTCAGCCGCAAGGAGGTCGTTGACTGCATTTTCAGTCAGTTACATGCGCTGTTCTCTGGCGCGAAGATATCCTACGTCAAGTGGGATATGAACCGCTGCATCACCGAGTGCTTCTCCGCGGCGCTGCCTGCCGACCGGCAGGGCGAGGTGTTCCACCGTTATATCCTTGGCGTATACGATCTGTATGAGCGTCTGGTCACTGCGTTCCCGCATATCCTGTTTGAATCGTGCGCCTCGGGTGGCGGCCGTTTTGATCCGGGTATTCTGTACTATGCCCCACAGGGCTGGTGCTCGGATGATTCGGATGCAGTGGAGCGCATGCGTATCCAGTATGGCACAAGCTACTGTTATCCAGTCAGCGCGATCGGCGCGCATGTTTCGGCCTGCCCCAACCATCAACTGTTCCGCACCACGCCTATCTCGACCCGCGCCAACGTGGCGTTCTTCGGCACCTTTGGCTATGAGCTCGATCTCAACAAGCTGACCGAAGCGGAACGCGCGCTCGTGCGCGAGCAGATCGCGTTTATGAAGCAGTACCGCGCGGTCATCCAGTTCGGCACTTTCTATCGCCTGCTGTCGCCGTTTGATGGCGGGAATATCATGAGCTGGATGGTCGTCAGTCCGGACAAGCGCACGGCTATTGTCGGCTACTACAAGTTCCTCAATGAGGTCAACGGCCCCTACCGCCGGGTGCGGCTCAAAGGTCTGGATCCTGCATTGGACTATGTCGTCGACGGGAAGGAATCGCACTACGGCGACGAGCTGATGCACATCGGCCTGATCACAACAGACGGTTCTGCCGGCGAATGCCAGCCGGACGACCGTAAAAGCTGCGACTTTGACTCCCGCATTTTTGTGCTGCAGGCGTCCGATCAATAATTCCATAGCAAAGTATACACCGGCAGGACAATTGTCTTGCCGGTGTTTTGTGCTGTATTTTCGCCTTTATCGCGTGGAAAAAACGTACTCGGTGCGGTGGTGCCAGATCTCCCCCACCCGCAGGATGGGCAACGGAAAGCCCGGGCAGGCAAATGCGTTGGGCCAGAACTGAGTCTCCAGACAAAAGCCATGACGTTTGCCATAGACCGCACCGCCTTTTCCGCGCGGCAGATCTGATCCGATAGAGTTGCCGGAATACACCTGCACGCCGGGCATATCCGACCGCAGAGTGAGCTGGATTCCCGTCTGAACGCAGTAAACCACGGCAACAGGACGCATCCCTTCACCCTCTATAATATAGTTGTGGTCGTATCCGCCTGCGCGGCGGATTTGATCAAAACCGCTGTCCCAGCCGTCCGCCATTGGGCGCGGGATACGCAGATCGAGCGGTGTGCCATTCACTGATGCGATCGTTCCATCTGGCGCGCTATATGCGCCGAGCGGCGTATAGCGTCCGGCGTGGACGCACAGCAGCTGCTCACCAACCTCCCCCGCATCGTGCCCTGCCAGATTGAAATAGGCGTGACTGGACAGATTGCAAACCGTGTCTGCATCCGCTTTGGCGGAATAGTCAAGGGCGAGCGAACCGTCCCGCAGGCTATAAGCGACAGTGACACTGAGATTTCCGGGATAGCCCTCCTCTCCGGCTGGACTGTCGTAGTGGAGTAGAAGGCGGTCTGCTTCAACTTTGGCGCGCCAGATGCGCTGGTCCAAGCCGACACAGCCGCCATGCAGATGGTTGATCCCCTTTTCATTGCACGATAGATGATACTCCTGTCCGGTGATGGCGATGCAGCCGGCAGCAATGCGTCCGGCGCAACGGCCGAGCAGCGCGCCAATGTAGCATGACTGCGCTTCGTAAGCTCGAACAGAGTCAAAGCCGAGCACAACATCGATCGGCACGCCATGTTGGTCCGGCACAATCAATGTGCGAATGATGCCGCCCAGTGTCAAAATATCTGCTCGGCAGGCGCCGTCGGTCAGCGTATATTGCTCCACAGACTGTCCGTCTGCAGTTTGTCCAAAGGGGGTGCAGATGATTTCCACATTTATCACATCGCTTTATTGCAGTCTATTGATGCGGATTTTGCCTATGTTCTCAAAAAATGGCGCAGTCTTTCAGCCTGCGGTAAATTTCGGTTCCGTTCTTTCTGCCGAAGTGCCGCAGGGAATCCAGATAGATGACCTTGGGCGAATGCTCTTTTCCGAAAACGATGGAAAGGATATCAGCGAGCATATGCTCGTATTCGGTCCCGGCGAATTGTTCGCGCAGTCTGCTGCGGATCCGCATTCTCTCCTGATGCGCCGCATAGAAGGATTCTATGTTCTCGGTCTGCACCTGCCGCTGGATCCGCTTTGTGCGGTGGTTTGCTTCGTCCGCCGCCAGAATGGCGCCCTCGATGGTCGTGGATTTCACCACACGTCCGACCGATTTGCCGCGCATCCGAACAAATTCACAGACCGCTTTATAGCCCTTGTCCTTGCTGATGATCCCGATGCTCGCGTCCGGCGCGGCGCAGAGTATCTCACCCACGCGGACAGCGATGTAGAAGTCAAGCGCATTTTTGCCGGTCGTTTTCAGCTTGTAGGTTTCCAGCTGGCAGTCTGCGTTTTCGATCTCGGTCAGATAGCGGCGCTCGATATTCCGCGATGATTCGCTGAAAAAGAGGATCAGCGAGTCTTCTGCGCACAGCTGGTCTGCGCCGGACAGGCCGGGATTATGGACATTTTCCAGATCGACCAGAAAGAACATTGTCTCATCGCCTCACAAAACTTTATTTGCTCTCATTATACAGGAATGGAGAATTAAAAACAATGTTTCGGTAAGATTTACAGCGCAGCAAAAGACGCGGGATGCTTCGCAGTACCCGTTATGGTTTTGCGAAGCTCTCTGCCATAAGGCGGACCAGCAGCCCCTGACAGCCTGCCAGTACATCCTGCCATGTGGCCTCAAAGTCGCCCGTATACCAGGGGTCTGCCACATCCCGATCCGGCTGTCCCGCATATTCCATCAGCAGATGCATTTTCCCATCGGGGTCTCCGCCGCAAATACGGCGCATGTTGTGCAGATTCGCACGATCCATGCCGATCAGCAGGTCATATGCCCCGTAGTCTTTGGCCTGGAGCTGACAGGCTGTTTTGCCGGAGCAGCGGATCCCGTGCTCCGCCAGCTTCCGCCGCGCAGGCAGGTAGACAGGATTGCCAAGCTCTTCCCTGCTGGTGGCGGCGGACTGGATAACAAATTGCTTTTCCAACCCGGCTTTTCTGACCAGATCTTTCATGACGAATTCAGCCATCGGGCTTCTGCAAATATTGCCGTGGCATACGAACAGGATTTTTACCATTTCTTTTCCTCTCTGTTTTTTGAAAATGTTCGTCTGATTTGCGATATTTCCGCATTTTCAGAACGTTTCAAGCAGCTTCTGTTTTGCCCTCTCCATAACTCTACAAGGATCTACACCACTGTTCATAAATTTGGTGTAAATTTGATGTACTGGGAGAAGTGCTTGTGGTTTACGGCATAGATATTATACCATAGCAAAACAAAAATTTGATCTAAAACATATTTTCATAAAATTGGATCCCAGAGTAATATATAATCAGGGCTGGCAGCGTGAGCAATCGCCCGGGCTGCCAGCCCTGATCTACTGTTTTTACAGCAATAGCCGAAGCAATCTTTACTTCACGACATCTTCGCAGAAGCGCATCAGGATGGTCGCGACTCTGCGAGGCTCGCCGTGCCTTTGTTTTCGATTTTATCCACTGCATAGGTAATACGCTGCTCATAGCTTTCATCCAAACTCATGCGGGTACTGCTTTGCACGGTATATATAATATTCCATTATCGTTAAAATGGGCAGCAAAGCAACCAATGCAAAGTAAATCAACAGCCGCCGTTGCAGCTTTAGGTAGGAATGTTGAATGCAAAAATTACATAGACTCTTTCCAGTCAGATCCGCTCCCTCTCCTCGGCAAACCGCCCCAGAACGCAAAAAAGACCTAAGGCAAGATAAAGAGGGATAAGGAACTATTTAACGGCTGACAGACAGGTTGTAATAAC
>ERZ1643246.4286-NODE-4286-length-11439-cov-5.828531_pt1 | contig 11439 bp, 8 predicted proteins | sample MGYA00579265_ERZ1643246 | MGnify/ENA primary metagenome ERZ1643246 (study PRJEB29033, sample SAMEA4952261) | chicken gut metagenome | biome: Broiler Chicken; feature: Gastrointestinal Tract; material: Caecum | place: Ireland | collected 2018 | study: Broiler...
CTTTTGCTATGTAGATCGTCGTTTCCACCGACCAGTCGTAAGCTCTCCGCTCCTTAAAGGGGCCTGCATATGCGTACCCTGCGATCCTGCCGTCTCTTTCAGATACAAGATAAGGATACCTTCTCAAAATTTTCTGAATGCGTCCCCTGAATTCTTTTATTGAAGGAACTTCGTATTCAAATGTGATGGCAGTCCTCTCCACATAATAAGCATATATATCAAGTAATTCTCCTGAATCACTCTCTTCGGCGATGCGGATCATTTTTAAGCCTCCTGTTCCTCAAAATTTGCCACATAGGAGTTATATTCCAAAATAATGATTACCAATGCTGATTCATCACCTTTTTGGATCCGGCTGATCAGTTCAGTCTCGTTATAACAATTACTCAAGTGACTTCACCTCCATTTCCCATCTCTTTACTATATATACAAAGATCAGAAATAAAAAGTTGCATCAATCGTTTTTTTATTACTGGTATGAGTAAGAAAGACCCGGCAAGCTAAGGTGCAGGCCTAGCTCTCTCGGGTCTTCATTTTCTCTTTATCACGTTATTTTATTTCGCTCTTTTCAGGATGTCCGCTGTTACTCCCCAACGGCAGCCGCTTCCCCAGCCACATGTCCGCTGGCCCACGCCCACTGGAGATTATACCCTCCGCACATCCCGTCCACGTCCAGGATCTCTCCGGCAAAATACAGTCCGGGCACGTATCTGGATTCCAGTGTCTCAGGATCCACCTCCGCGGTATCGATCCCGCCGCAGCACACCTGCGCCTGCTCATAGGAGTTCGTCGCCTTTACCGGGACTTCAAAGTGCTTGATCAGTTGTACGAGCCTGCTGATCTCATCTTCTGTCAAAGTTCCTGCATTCTGCTCTCGCGGGATGCGGGAAAGCTTGATCCACAGGTCGGACAGTTTCTTGTGAAAGAGGCCGATCAGGAACATATCCGCGGATTTCTCAGGACGCGTCTTTGCCCTGGCGCTCAGGAATGCCCTGGTCTGTTCTTCTGTAAAGTCCGGCATAAAGTCCAGCACAGCCGTCACTTCTTTTTTCTCGTACAGGAGCTTTGCGGCATACCGGCTCACCTGGAATACAGGGATCCCTGAGATACCGTAATCCGTGAGCTGGATCTCGCCTGTATCCGTCGCGATGCACTCTCCCTCAGACCAGACAGAGACACTGCCGTTTGCCCGCACGCCTGCCACCGCTTTAAAGAAACTCCCTTCACACCGGAGCTGGACCAGTGCGGGAAGTACCGGGATCAGCCTGTGTCCCAGACGCTTGGCAAGGTCATAGCCTGACCCGTCGGATCCGGTTGCAGGCGCCGCCCTGGATCCGGTACAGAGGATCACACGGTCCGCGCGGATATTTTCATGATCTGAGCGGATCGTAAAGCCCTTTTTCCCGGGAAGGATCTCCCGGATATCAACTCCTGTCCGGATCTCCACATGCAGACGCTCCAGTTCCATCCGGAACGCGTCAAGCACTGCGGACGCCTGGTCGGAATTGGGATAGAGATATCCGTTCCGGTTTTTTGAGTAGATCCCAAGCTGAAGAAAAAAAGAGATTGCTTTCTGAGCGTCAAATTTTTCGATGATCCCCCACGGGAACAAAGGGTCTTCCGAGTGATAGCACAGCGGTTCCTGATGTGTATTTGTAAAATTGCATCTTCCGTTTCCTGTGGACAGGATCTTCTTCCCGATCCTGTCTTTATGTTCCAGGATGATAACGCGGGCTCCTTCTGTTGCCGCTGTCACAGCAGCCATCATCCCTGACGCACCCCCGCCGATCACTGCGACTGTTCTCATCTCTCTTCCCTCCATCGCTTTTAAATGTCGCTTTACTGCCTGTTCTGCCATAAGCCGGCTTATAAAAGTTCGCGTATCCTGTCCATTGAGACCACTCCTGCGTCGATCATGCTCTGCAAGGATTTCAGTATCCCCAGCTTCGCATGCGTCCATGTGAGCCCGCCCTGGAAATACACCGCATACGGCGGTTTGATCGGTCCATCCGCGGACAGCTCGATGGATGACCCCTGGACAAAGGCTCCGGCTGCCATGATCACATCGCTGTCATAGCCGGGCATTGCCCACGGCTCAGGAGACACATAGCTGTCCACAGGGGCTGCCGCCTGGATTCCCTTACAGAAAGAGATCACGCCCTCCGGCGATCCCAGTGTCACTGCCTGGATGATATCATGGCGGGACTCTTTTCCGTCCGGCACTACCGGATATCCCAGCTTCTCATAGATATTTGCCGCGAACACCGCTCCTTTGAGCGCGCCGCACACCACAGTCGGGGCGAGGAAAAATCCCTGGTAAAAGGACTGCATTACTCCAAGGGATGCGCCCACCTCCTTCCCGAGTCCGGGGGAAGTAAGCCTGTACGCGCAGTTCTCGATCAGCTCTTCTTTTCCCGCGATGTAACCGCCGATCGGTGCAAGCCCGCCGCCCGGATTCTTGATCAGGGATCCCACGATCATGTCCGCTCCTACATCGCTGGGCTCGATCCGTTCCACAAACTCTCCGTAGCAGTTATCTACCATGCAGATCACATCCGGGCGTCTCTCCTTGATAAATGCGATCAGTTCTCCGATCTTTTCTACGGAATAGCTGGGACGGGTCTGATATCCCTTGGAGCGCTGGATGGTCACAAGTTTTGTCTTCTCATTTAACGCTGCCTCAATTGCAGGATAGTCAAAATATCCGTCTTCCAGAAGTTCCACCTGCCGGTAAGTGATCCCGTACTCGGCAAGGGAACCTTTGGACGGGCGGATCCCGATCACTTCCTCCAAAGTATCATACGGTTTTCCCACCGGGGAGAGGAGCTCGTCCCCGGGACGCAGGTTTGCCGCAAGGGCAAGAGCCAGCGCGTGTGTGCCGCAGGTGATCTGCGGGCGGACAAGTGCTGCTTCTGTGTGGAAGGCTGAGGCATAGACCTGTTCCAGCGTATCCCTTCCCTGGTCATTGTACCCGTATCCGCTGACATAGTTAAAGCAGCCTTCGTTCACCCGGTTCTCCTGCATTGCATGGATGACCTTGAGCTGGTTATATTCTGCTGTCTCGTCAAATCCACGGAAGCGCTCCTTTAAGCTCTCTTCTGTCTTCTGCCCGTACTTCCAGACTTCTTCGGAAATGCCGAGCTTCTGGTACATAGATTGTGATTCTGTCTGGTTCATTTTATTATCCCTCTGTTCTTCAGTTCTTTTCTCATAAATTCCACGACGGCGTCATCAGACTGCCCGATGACAGACTTGTCCGCCCATATGACGTCCCGCTCCCGCTTAAACCAGGTGAGCTGCCTCTTTGCGAAATGGCGGGTATCTCTTTTGATGATGCGCACTGCCTCCTCCAGCGTGCATTCCCCGTCAAGATAAGCGTAAAGTTCCTTGTATCCAAGTCCCTGCATGGCAGTGGACTCTCTCTTCACTCCGCGTTCCTTCAGATACAAAACTTCTTCGAGAAGCCCTTCTTCCATCATCATGTCCACTCTCCTGTCGATCCGCTCATACAGCCGGCTCCTCTCGTCCGTCAGGACAAAGTAAGCGAAATCATAAGGCGAGCTCTTTTCCCGCTCCGCCTCGTTATGTTCGGAAATCTTCCCGCCGGTCTGATGGTGGAATTCCAGGGCGCGGATCATGCGCTTGATATTGTGGGGATGGATCTGTTCCGCTGCTTTCGGGTCTGCTTCCCGCAGTATGGCGTGTAGATATTCCCCTCCCTTTTCTTCCGCTGTTTTTTCCAGAGAGAGGCGGTATGATGTATCTCCGTCATTTTCCGTAAAATCAATATCATAGAGGAGCGCCTGGATATAAAATCCGGTCCCCCCTGCCACAAGAGGGATCTTCCCTTTCGCATAGATCTCCTCCGCAGCCGCTTTCGCCATCTGCTGGAAGCGTACCACGTTAAACTCTTCCTCCGGTTCCAGCACATCGATCAGATAGTGGGGCACTCCCTCCATCTCTTCCTGCCGGATCTTTGCCGAGCCGATATCCATATGGCGGTATACTTGCATGGAATCCGCGGAGATGATCTCCGCGCCAATGGCTTTTGCCAGGCGTATGGACGCGGCGGTCTTTCCCACAGCGGTAGGGCCTGCAAGTATGATCAGTGGTCTTTTCATTATACGATCCTCTTAAATTTCTTTTCCAGTTCTTTTTTTGTCATTGCGATAATGGTCGGCCTGCCATGGGGACAATGGTACGGATTGTCCAGGGTGAGCAGCTCCCCGATCAGAGCGTCAACCTCCTGCGCTGAAAGTCTGTTGTTTCCTTTCACAGCGGCTTTGCAGGACATGGACGCTACTTTCTCGTCGATCAGGTCCGGCGTCATAGACGTATTCAGCCCGTCCGCCAGATCATCGATCATCTCCATCAGCAGTTCTTTTTTCGCGATGCCGAACAGATTGTCCGGCACTGCGCGCACTGCATACTCTTCGGGGCCAAAGGGCTCGATCTCAAATCCGATCCGGGTGAACCGGTCCATATGTTCCTCCAGAAGCCTTGCCTCCTGCATGGAGAGCGTCAATATGATCGGCGGGCTCAAATACTGCGATGTAAACTCTCTTGTCTTCATCCCTTTGAGCGTGCGCTCATAAAGCACCCTCTCATGGGCTGCATGCTGGTCTATAATGTACAGGCTGTCCTGAAACTGCACGAGCCAGTATGTGTCAAACACCTGTCCGATCAGCCTGTATTCCGCGCGGACATCCCGTTTTAAGAAATTCTCCTCAAAAAGATCAAGCTGTTGGGGCTTCTGAGGTGGGACTTCTGCTGTGGAATCCGCTTTTTCTTCCCGGCTTATTTCATCGCCGGGCTCCTGAACTTTATCCGTACCGTATTTTACAGTCTCCCGGATCCTGTCCGCCTGTGTTTCCGGGCGGTAGATCTGGCTCCGGTCAGCCACCTCCGCGGAGGACATCCTCTCATGGTAGGCAGTGACCCTCTCCCTCATCTTCCGGATAAAGTAATCCTCATCATGCACCTCTTCCTGCGCCGGAGGCTGTACAGCTTCCGGCGCAGGAAGAGGTGCAGCTTCCGGCTTTACATCCGCAGATACAAAGGCATCAGCAGCCGTATTTCTCGGGTGCAGCAGGAAGGGGCTCTCTTTCTGTCCCGCCCTTTCCTGTGCAGCCTTCCCGGGGCCTTCCGGCTGTACCGGTTCCGGCACTTCCGCTCTCTGGATCAGCTCCGGTTCCAGCAGCCTGCGGTGCACGCCCTCAAAGACCGTATTGTACACGTCCTGCTGTCTCTGGAAGCGCAGTTCCATCTTGGTGGGATGGACATTGACGTCGATCGTCTCCCCGTCCACATGGAAATGGAGGACTGCAAAAGGGAATTTATGCTGCATGGTAAAGTCTTTGTATGCATCTTCCAGAGATTTTGAGATCATAGGGCTTTTTACGTACCTGCCGTTCACAAAGAAATTTTCAAAGTTCCGGTTTCCTCTTGTGATGACCGGCTTCCCGAGGTAGCCCGTGATCCTCAGACCCGATTTTTCATAATCAATATCCAGCAGATTGGCCGCGATATCACGCCCGTATATGTTATAGATCACGTCTTTTAATTTTCCGTTTCCCGAAGTCCTGAGTTTCTCCTGGTTATTGTTTTTAAAGAGGAACGCTACTTCCGGATGGGACAGCGCCAGGTGCATGAGCAGGTCCTGGACATGCCCTGCTTCTGTCATGGGTGTCTTTAAGAACTTCCGCCTTGCAGGCACATTGTAAAAGAGCTGGTGCACAAGAAACGTCGTTCCATTGGGCGCGCCGGTCTCCTCTAAGGAGACTTCCTTTCCGCCTTCGATCACATACCTTGTCCCGAACTCGCAGTCCCCGGTCTTTGTGATCAGCTCTGTGCGCGTCACTGCCGCGATACTCGAGAGCGCCTCGCCGCGGAAGCCCAGAGAGCTGATGTGCATCAGGTCTTCCACGCTGCGGATCTTGCTCGTAGAGTGGCGCAGGAAAGCGCTCCTCACCTCATCGTGGGGGATGCCGCAGCCGTTGTCTGTCACGCGGATAAAGTCAATGCCGCCGTCCCGGATCTCCACTGTCACGGAATCCGCCCCGGCGTCGATGGCATTTTCCACCAGTTCTTTTACAATAGAAGCCGGGCGCTCGATAACCTCGCCCGCCGCGATCTTATCGATCGTCACCTGATCCAATACCTGAATGTGGGGCATATCAATCTCCTCTCTTTTACCATCTGTTCTTCAGCTTATTCTGAAGTCTGTATATCGTATTCAGCGCGTCGATCGGCGTCATATTCCCTACGTCAAGGTTTTTCAGCTCCTCGAGGACATCGTCGTCTTTCACTGTATCAAACAGCGACATCTGCGCAATGTCCACTTCATCATATTTCTTCACTTTTGGCCGCTTCTTTTCACTGCGCTCCCTGACCGCGATCTCGCTGACCTTTGCGGTCACATCCTCATCACTTAATTCCTCAACGATCTCTTTCGCGCGCTCGATCACCAGGTCCGGCACTCCTGCCAGCTTTGCCACCTGGATGCCGTAGCTTTTGTCCGCGCCGCCTTTTACGATCTTGCGCAGGAATACGATGTCATCGCCCTTTTCCTTGACTGCGATGCAGTAATTGTTGACATTGCTGATCTTGCCCTCCAGTTCGGTCAACTCATGGTAATGGGTCGCAAAAAGGGTCTTCGCTCCAAGCAGACGGCTGTCGCTGATATACTCCACCACAGCCCACGCGATGGAAAGTCCGTCGAACGTGCTCGTCCCCCTTCCGATCTCATCCAGGATCAGAAGGCTCTTCGAGGTCGCGTTCCTTAAGATGTTCGCCACTTCCGTCATCTCTACCATAAAGGTACTCTGGCCAGATGCCAGGTCGTCTGACGCGCCTACCCTCGTGAAGATCCTGTCAGACAGGCCGATGTTCGCGCTTTTCGCCGGAACGAAGGAACCGATCTGTGCCATCAAAGCGATCAGCGCGGTCTGCCGCATGTACGTGGATTTCCCGGCCATGTTTGGCCCGGTGATGATAGAGATCCGGTGTTTTTTATCGTCCAGATACGTATCATTTGCGATAAACATATCATTGGGGATCATCCGCTCCACCACCGGATGGCGCCCGTCTTTAATATCAATGATCCCTTTCTCATTGATCTTCGGGCGGGTATAATTATTCCGCTCCGCCACAACGGCAAGAGAGGCAAACGCATCCAGGGCTGCCACTGCCTTCGCGGTCTTCTGGATCCGCTCGACCTCCCCGGCGATGGTGTCCCTGACCTGGCTGTAGATCTCATATTCCAGCGCATAGAGTTTATCCTCCGCGCCCAGGATCATATCCTCCAGCTCTTTTAACTCCGGGGTGATGTAACGCTCGGCGTTGGCCAGTGTCTGCTTGCGCGTATAGTAGTCCGGCACCATGTCCTTATAGGAATTGGTGACTTCCAGATAATATCCGAACACTTTGTTGTATTTGATGCGGAGATTCTTGATCCCCGTCTTTTCCCTCTCATCGTTTTCCAGCTTCGCCAGCCATTCCTTGCCGTCTGACTTTGCCCGGCGGAGCTTGTCTACTTCTTCATTGTAGCCGTCCCGGATGATATTGCCCTCTTTCATGGCTATGGGCGGCTCCTCGCGGATCGCGTCTTTTACCAGTGTGCAGAGATCTTCCAGCGGATCCATATCGTCATGGATATTTTTCAGAAGCTCTGACTGCATTTCTTCCAGGATATAACGGATATGCGGGAGCATTTCGAGAGAACTGCGGAACGCGGTCAGGTCTCTCGGATTTGCGGTCCCGTATGCGATCCTTGTGATCAGCCTCTCCAGGTCATAGACCGGGGAGAGGTACTCGCGGATCTCCTCCCGGGAGATAGCGCTGTCCTTCAGCTCTGCCACAGCATCCAGCCGTTTCTCGATCTCCTTTTTATCGATCAGAGGCTGCTCCACATATTTTCGCAGCGTCCTTGCCCCCATTGCCGTCTTCGTCTTATCCAGCACCCAGAGAAGGGAGCCCCTCTTCTGCTTCTCGCGCAGCGTCTCGCACAGCTCCAGGTTCCGCCTTGTAGAGCTGTCCAGCATCATGTATTTTCCCGCAGCGTAAGGGGTGATATGCGTCAGGTTGGACAGGGAGTTTTTCTGTGTCTCCAGTAGATACTGCAGGAGCGCCCCCGCGCTGATGATCCCGCAGTCATAATCCGCCAGCCCCAGCCCTGCAAAGGACGACACCTTAAAGTGCTCCAGCAGCTTCTGCCGGCACACCTCATCGTCAAAATACCAGGAATCCAGGGAATAGATGGTGATGCCCAGCCGCTCCTTCATGCCATCCAGGTCCATGCCGCTCATATAAAAGGCTTCATTGCAGATGATCTCCGACGGGGAGAAACGGTAGATCTCATCCATGAGCTTCGCGCTGTCCGGGATCTCTGTCACGAAATAATCTCCTGTCGTGATATCAGATACGGACACCCCGTAGCGGTCCGCGATATAGACGATGCACATGATATAATTGTTCCTCGTCTCATCCAGCGCCTGGGTATCCAGGTTCGTTCCCGGCGTGACAATGCGCACCACATCACGCTTTACGATCCCTTTTGCCGTCTTCGGGTCTTCCACCTGTTCGCAGATCGCCACTTTGTAACCTTTTGACACCAGCTTATTCAGATAACTTTCCACAGCATGATAAGGGACACCGCACATGGGTGCCCTCTCTTCCTGCCCGCAGTTCTTGCCGGTCAGCGTGATCTCAAGTTCCCTCGACGCGGTCAGTGCATCGTCAAAGAACATCTCGTAAAAATCTCCTAATCTATAAAAGAGGATGCAGTCCTGGTACTGAGCTTTCGTCTCCATGTACTGCTTCATCATTGGTGTTAATTCTGCCACGTTTGTACTCCTTTGCTGTATGTGCGCACATTCTTATCCAGTCTTGGCATACATGTGCGCAGGTAAAAATTTCTGCGGATGTATTATAGCATTTTTGAGAAATCTGTTCAACCGAAAAGGACGGAAAGGAAAGGGAGCAAAGTATGGCGGACCATATTAAATAAATCTCAATAAAATATACATAGAATTTTCAGAGGATCCGTGTTACATTGGTGATATCACATAAACAGGAGGACATTATAATGATTCAATTTCCGACATTCCCGCCTCACATAAAGCAGGCGGCAGACAGGCAGAAGGGACAGAACTGGTTTATCGAACTTCTGATATTTTTTCTCGTTTACATGATCTCATCCATGGCGGCAAGCATTATCGTGATCATAGGAGGCGTGGCTGCGGTCCTGGCTGACAGCAGCATCCTGAAACAGTTTGCCAGCGGAGATCTGCGGCAGGCAGAAGCACTGATGGACTCACTCCTGGATTCAGATCCCATTATGATCGTCACGCTGTTCGCCAATGCAGCTATGATCCTTATCACGGTGCTTTTCTGTATTTTTCTCCAGAAGCGGACCGCCGCATCCATGGGATTTGTGCGCAAAAAGGCATTCACCCAGTATCTTGCAGGCGCAGGGACCGGGCTTCTGCTCTTCTGCGGAGCTGTCCTCATCAACGTCCTGACAGGATCCATGACCATCGACGGGATTTCTTCCGGATTTTCGCCGGTCCTCTTCCTGCTGTTCCTGCTCGGATTCGGCGTCCAGGGGATGGGGGAAGAAGTGCTCTGCCGGGGATATTTTATGGTGTCCCTGGGGCGGAGATACCGGGCAGCCGCGGCAGTTTTCCTGAATTCCGCCGTGTTCTCACTGCTCCATATTTTTAACCCCGGGATCTCCCTGCTGGCGATCGTCAATCTTCTGCTGGCGGGTGTGGTATTCTCGCTGTATTTCCTGAGAACAGGCAACATCTGGGGAGCAGGAGCCATGCATACAGTATGGAATTTCGTCCAGGGAAATGTATTCGGCATGGAGGTGAGCGGCCTTAAGATGTCCTGTTCTCTTTTCTCCTCCACCTCCGATCCGTCCCGTTCACTCTGGAACGGAGGTTCTTTCGGAGCCGAAGGCGGACTGTCCGTGACCATCGTGCTGACCATCGCGATCCTGGTCATGCTTTTTACAGCACGTGGAAATGCGGCAGTTTCTCCCCGTACAGAAAATGCAGGAGATAACTGCTGAGAAAGATGCCAAGCACGCAAAGACCGGAAAAGATAACGGCAAAGGGCAGGCAGATCTGCCCCATCAGCTGAAAGGGCTGGTCCGTGTAATCCCACACTGCCCAGCCCATTATTTTATTTACGATGATCCCGGTGATAAACTCGCACGCCGTGACAAAGATCACGCACCAGCCAACCTGTTTCCAGAGAGGCGCGTCCCACCCGGTCCACATCCCCTGCTGGGCGAAAAACACAAGGCAGAATCCGCCGAGCAGGAACATGGACCAGTGGGAAAATCCCCGGAATATCACTTCAAATGTATAATACAGGATCCCGCCGAGAGTTCCCAGAAATAAGTATTCACTCAGTCGTTTCACAGTAAGTATCCTCTTTTTCATTTTTCTGCAACTCCATCCTTCCCATGAGTGGAAAATGGTTTCATACATAGTCTGGACATCCCGGCATTATTTTATAAGTGGAAATCTCTTACGTTTCTTCTCGAAAACGTCTGATCTCAGCAAGTCTTTCCGCTGTTTTCTTTTCCTCCCCTTCCATAGTCGGATGATAATAGGTCCTGTCTTTTAACCCATCCGGCATACACTGCATGTGGGTCAGCTTTTCCTCTGTGTCATGTGCATATTCATAGCCTTTCCCATATCCCAGCTCTTTCATCAGCCCTGTCGGCGCGTTCCTGATCTGCATGGGCACTGGCTCTGCGTTCCGATCCCTGACGTCCCGCTTACATTCCTCGCACGCTCTGTAAAGGGCGTTCGATTTGGGCGCCATAGACAGATACACGACCGCGTGGGTCAGATGGACATCGCATTCAGGCATCCCCAGGAAATGGCACGCCTGATAAGCTGCCACGGCAACCTGCAGAGCCCGGCTGTCCGCCATGCCCACATCCTCGCTGGCGAACCGGATCAGCCTGCGCGCGATATACAGTGGGTTTTCACCGCCTTCCAGCATACGCATCATCCAGTAGACTGCCGCGTCAGGGTCACTGTTCCTCATGGATTTGTGAAGAGCGGAGATCAGATTATAGTGTTCCTCTCCGGACTTATCATATAAAAGAGATTTCCTGCTGATACACTGGGACAGCACTTCCGTTGTCACCGTGATCCCTTCCGCGCTGATCTCGCCGTTTAACACTGCCATTTCCAGTGTATTCAGTGCGGTCCTGGCGTCTCCGTTGGCGAACGCTGCGATAGCTTTTATATGGTCCTCAGATATCGTTACATTTTGATCTCCGAATCCTTTTGGATCTTTCAGCGCATTTTCAAGCAGGCGGACCAGGTCCTTTTCCTCCAGTGCCTTCAGCACAAACACCCGGCAGCGGGATAAGAGCGCTGCATTGATCTCAAAAGACGGGTTCTCCGTGGTCGC
>ERZ1643246.4288-NODE-4288-length-11436-cov-14.476672_pt1 | contig 11436 bp, 7 predicted proteins | sample MGYA00579265_ERZ1643246 | MGnify/ENA primary metagenome ERZ1643246 (study PRJEB29033, sample SAMEA4952261) | chicken gut metagenome | biome: Broiler Chicken; feature: Gastrointestinal Tract; material: Caecum | place: Ireland | collected 2018 | study: Broiler...
GAATTTCCAGCAGCCCCTTTCCCTGGACAGCTTGGCTAAAGCGCTGAACGTCAGCAAATACCACCTGTCCCATGTGTTTTCCAGCCGCCTGCACACCAGTTTCAGCGAATACCTCCACTTTCTGCGCCTCAACGCCGCCCGGGAACTGCTGCGCACCACCAATCAGAGCATTTTGGAAATCGGCCTCAACTGCGGCTTTTCCAGCCAGCGGACCTTTAACCGGGTATTCCAGCAGTATTTTGGAATCTCTCCCCGGGATTTCCGTTCACAAAACAAAGCCGGACTGTGATTGCCACAGCCCGGCTTTCTTTATGGATCTATAAAACTCACAGTAAAAAGTTTCCGTTTAGCCCCACAACCACTACCAACAGGGCCGTGGCCAGGGTAACCGTCAGCTTCAGGCCCTTTTCCGGCCGAGGCTGCTTGGCATTGCGCACGCCCAGCACTGCCTGAGAAAAAGCGGAGATCACACATACACAGCAAATCAGTGCGCAGGCGGAAATTGTCCGCTGGGTAACGCTGCACCACAGAATTCCCACCAAACCGGTGAGCAATACCGCCACAATCCAAAACAGGGCGCCGTCCACGCCATTGCCGGCTTTCCGCAGGAAGAAAAGCACTACCGCCGAAGCCGCCAGCGCGATTGCCGGCAGAATCCTACCGTATAGGAGAGCCAGATACAGCACTGTCAAGGCCAACACGCCGCCTACCAGCAGCAGGTTATTCACCCGGAACGTGGTTTTCCCCAGGGTGACGGTCTTTTCCTCCTCCTTGCTGCTGCGGAAAAACACCACCGCGTCCAGCACCAGCAGCAGGACAATAAACACCAGAAGGAACGGGCTGAAAAAGGCCTGGGCAAAGGGCACCAACAGCACATGGAATAGGGCCGCCAGAACCACCGTCACGTCGTAGGCGGGGACGCCGCTTTTTTTATCCGCAGTGGAGCAAACCAGAGCCGCCGCTCCAAAGAGCAGAATTACGGCAATCAGCAAATACAGGGGCCAGAAGTCCAGCATGGGCAGCCGCTGCACAGAGAGCAGCAATTCCGACAAATAATTGGGCCAGATAGCGCCCACCACTACTACCGCCAGCAGGAACAGGTGCATCCAGTTAAAGGTGGATTTCCTTACCATAGCGCCATAGTGGTTCTGGATATACTGGGCCAGGGCAAACACCAATACGGTTGCCAATGTGAGCAGGCAGAGGGTCTCCCAGGAACTTTGCAGGCCCATGGACAGCAAAACGAGCAAATACCCCACATAGGTCACGGCGAAAGCCAAAAACCGCAGGATGACATTCCCTTTGCGGAGCCATCCGGTAAACATCCAGAACACCAGAGCCAAAAGCCCCAGGATAATGAAGCCCACAATTTCTACCTGGGCCTCTGCCATCCGGTATACTTGGCTTCCTGTCAGGCCCATGAGCAAAAGGCCCGTCAGGCCTGCGCCTATGTATCCTCCCAGGAAATCCGAAATCCCATAGGTTCCCTCTTCCTTTACCGTGAATACGTTCTGCACCAGCAGGTATACTGCCAGCAGCACCAGTATCACAACGCCCTCGACAGAATAATTTCCCAGCAAGAAAAGGGCCTCCAGAACGATTATGGCCAGAGAGGCCGCTAAATTCTTTTGTTTTACACCGCTCATAGTCTCCCCCTCCTCACAATACGGCAAAGAATGTGCAGCACAGCAGCACCAGCATCATGGCCGCAGGCGCCCACAAACAGCGGTTGTGCTTTTTCTTCTGGAAGAAATACTGCCAGCAGAACAAGCCGTACACCGCCGCAGACAGCAGGCTGGAAATCACTGCCCACACAACGTTGGAAACCGCGCCGGGCTTGCAGAACATTCCCTGTCCCAGAAAAATATTGAAAATAATTTCCAACACCAGCAAAACGCCGGACATCCACAGAATCTGAAAATTCTGGGGCTTGGCCGCCAGTATGACCTGCACATTCTTCTGCCGCTGGGGGTTCAGGGCAATGGCGCCGATCTCTGTATAGTAGCCCAGGGCCTTATCAAAGTCCCCGGAACCAAAGTAGTAGTCCCCCAGATAGGCGTTGGCCCCGGGGTTTCCCGCCGCCGCAGAAGCGGCCATATACTCCCGGACCTTTTCTGGGTTCTTCTCTACGCCAAAGCCCAGGTCATAGCACAGGCCCTTCCAATACAGGGCCGCCGGCACGCCGGCCTCTGCCATGCGGTTGATATTGGGCAGCAGCTCCAGGAGCTTTCCCTCATCCTTGGCGGCAATAGCGGCAATTACCTGCTTTTCCAGCTGGCCATACTTGCCCCGCATGATAATGCCCTTGTCCCGCCAGACTACCTTTTCCCCTTCCTGTACCGGCAGGGTTTCCAGGTTATCCGGCAGATTCATGCCATAGAGCAGGGACACCAGGATTTCCCGCACGGTATCCCGGCGCAGGCCCGTGGTGCGTTCGCCGCTGGTGACGATATTATTGATGTCCATGACGGTCAGGCCCGACTCTACCTGGGGGAAGTACTTGGGCAGGCTCCCCTCTTCCAGCATGAGCCGCACCTGCAGAATTTTCCCATTGGGAATCCCATGCTGCCGGAGAAATTCTGCCAGGGCGTCTGTTTCCGCCAGGGCCGGCACGCCTCTCTCCCGGACATAGTCCCGCAGGGCTTCTCCCAGCCGGTTGGATTCCGGGGAATTTTTCTGGCCGCTGCCCTTTAAATCATTCAGATTATTTTTCATGAAATCCTCTTGCTTCATATTCACCCTTCCTTTTCCGCCAGGCACTGCTGCGCAGTCAGAACTTCCAGCCACGTTTCGGCCGAATAGTATTTTCTCTCCCAGTTGGGAGCCTGCACATTTTTCTGGCTGAGCACTCTTTGGAACATGGCCTGCACGGCTTCCGGCAGGGCGCGCCACCGCTCCTTATACTTCTTTTCATTTTCAAACAGTCCTATGGTGTTTTCCTTCTCCTCCGGGTCAAAAATGAACCGGGGATGCTGCAAATACACCTCAAACATCCGGCGGTGAACGATCGCGTCCGTATCCATTTGCAGGTTCATCATATTGCCGTGGCCGTCCATGAGCCGGCCCTGATAGGGCATCCGCCCCACCATGACCCGGAACAGCAGCGCCGCAATGGAGTAGTATTCGCACACCAAATCCATCTGGTTGGGCTGGTCCAGGGTGAGCCAGGGAGGCAGGAATTCCAGCGCCATTTCTGTAAAGGGCACTTCCCGGCTCCGGCGCACGTGCCGGAGATCTACCGGCATCACCGATGGCGTAAAATCAAAGAGCAGGTCCATGGTCTTGGGGTCGTACAGAATATGCTCCATGTTGAAATTCAGATAGGCATAGCCGCTCTTATGCAGGCGCACCATGGCCTGAAGAAAATTGCGGACAAATTTCTGCACCGGCTCCCTGCGCCAATCCAGGCCGTCGTCCTGATACAGGAAGTACCTAATCGGCAGCATTTTGGGGAAATTCCGATGACGGAACACCATCCCTAAACGCTGGTCTTTGCCGTCATAATAGCGGACAATATCCAGGGGCCACAAAAACGAGGTGATGTCCGCCGGATACTCCACCACGTGGCGCCACTGCTCCGTATTCTGGAAAGAATCCGAAAACCGGATATCCACCCGCTCACCGCTGGGGCAGTGCTTTCCCAGATACGCGCCGTCCTTTAAAAAATCCACCGTATAGTAATTACAGCCGCTGAGCCCGCTGAAAAGAATGGTATTTTCCATATCGGAAATGACAGTTTGATTCATTCTTCCTTCTCTCCTCCGGCTTTAACGATTTTTTCTGCCCCGGAACAGATCGCCCAGTTTCTTCAGGCCGCCAAGGGGCCCGTTGTCCTCCTGGGGCGCCATGTGGCGGGGTTCCATGTGGCTGTCACTGTAAATGTCCTGGTATTCCTGGGACTCCTCCGGCTCCTGCATCCGGGCCTGGGCTTTCTGCTGCTGACGGCGCAGCTTTTCCTCCTGCTTGGCCCGGGCCTTTTCCTCTTTGGCCATCTCCTGCTGCAGGCCCTGGAGCCGCTGGCACCGGCGCTTGAGGAGCTTATATTCCTCCGAAGAGGGCTCCAGAGCGCCCAGGGCTCCGCCGTTTCCGGTGCGCCCAATCAGGAGCTGGATCAGCTGGGGAAGACTTTTCCGGACGTTATCCCGGCCCAGCTCCGCCTCAAAGCAGGCGTCGTCCTCCAAAACCGGCAGATGCCAGCAGGCCATCTGATAAAACCCGCTGCTCATATTGCCGAATTTGCTGGACATACAGGCCACGTTATACCAGAAAATCAAATCCCGGCTAGTGCGCCCCTTCAGGACAGACAGCAGCATTCTCTGGATCTCTCTCACCAAGCTGCGAAGCTCTTGCTCCGTCAGGTGGGACGTCATATCTTTCACGCGTTTCTCAATCTCATAAACCGCTTCCTGCAGGCCGTTTGCCCCCTGCACCGCAAAGTCATAGAGCTCCATGAGCCATGTAACTTTATCGCACATTACTTCCCCGTCCAGGGCCACATTCCGGTAATTGTCCATGCGAACTGGCTCAAAGCGGAAGGAGGCCAAGCGGAACTGACGCCAATACTCTGTCAGCAGCATTTCAATGGCTTCGTTGACCTCTTCCTGCCCCTTCTGGGGGAAGCTGGTATAGAAAGCATTGGCGCAGGCCTCCAAAGCGCCGGCATACTGGCCCTCCTCCACCGGCTCCCGGGCAAGGGCCTGCCGGGTCAGATCCAAAATCCGCTGGGAAACCGCCTCCGCCACAGAGGGGACGTCCAGATAATCGCGGGCATTTTCCACCCTTTGCAGCAGCTCCTCCATGGAAATGCTCTGTTTCATGCAGAAGGCGTAATAGCCGCCAATCATGGTGCGGCCGTTGGGCAGGCCGGAAAGATAGCCGCACCAGACTGCAAACTGTTCCCGGCCTTCCTGATTCTGTTCCGCCAAAAACTGGGTGACCTGTTCCTGGCCGGCCCCCATCAGGGCCGCCGCTTGCAGGCGGCGGTAACCCTCCACAAAGGGCTGGCAGGAGGTTTTCTGGGCCCGCACCTGGAGCTTGCGCAGCAGGACCTCGTTGGGCACCTGGCCCCGGCCGGCATATTCCTCCAGCACCTGGGCCAGATAAGCGTCCGCCTGGGCGTTTTGCATGGGGGCGCTGCTGGCCAGCTCAAAGAGGAACCGGGTCAGCTTCTGGGTATCCATCTTTTGCAGGAACTCCGGCCCCCGCATGATGAAATCCGCCAGCCGCAGGGATTCATACTCCTGAGGATTGACCATTTGCAGCCGTTCCAGCTCTGCCCGGAGGGAATCGCAGTAGCGGGCAAACCCACTGAGCCCTGTGCTCCGCAGGTAATAGAGGAAGGGATACCGCTCTGGGTTTTGGGAAATATCATGGAGATCCATGTTGGTTTTGCCGGTTTCCGGGCAGAAATAAGAGTCGCCTGCAGGAATGTTTTCGGAAATAATCACGCTTTTCAAGGGAGCCCGGCGCAGATTATTGGAATCCGAGAAAGAAAGGCTGTAGCGCAGGGAATAAGGCAGGGCCATATAGATACAGTAGATGAGGGCCTTCATCTTCTTCTCTTTCTCACTGACCACCAGATACAAAGGATAATCCGTCCGGCTCATCAGAGAGGTATAGATGCAGGCCATCAAGTTTAAAAGGCTGCGGTCGTCCAGGCCAGCGGCCTGCATGGCGCTCTCCACCGTAAAGCCCGGTTCCCGCTCCAGGGAAGCGGAAACCCCGCCGGCTTCAAAGGTGAAGTTCCGGTCTGCAATGGTGAGAATCTGATTGGGATCGTCCAGCACCCCATCCTCTGCGGAGAACAAAAATCCCTGGGCGCACATAGTGGGCCGGCCCAAGTTGTCCACAGAACCATACTGCACCCGGGAAACCCCTACTACCCGGTCCTGAGAACAAATCTCATATAGACAAAGAGGCGTTCCATCCTGGCCTCTCAATTCCTGAGCACTCAGATTCTGAGGGGCGTTGCGGTTCCCCACCTTTTCAAAAAAGGTCCGCATATGCTGGGGAAGGTCCGGGGAAACGTTGAACAGCGTCCAGTTGACATTGTCGGGTTTTCCATAACAAGCCTGATAAAAGCGCATTTTATTTCCCCCCTATCCGAATCACGCCATCGCGGATCATATCCTCCTCAAAGGAAGCCAGCTCGCCAGCCACCCGCTCCCAGTGGCCGCCCAAGCCCATAAAGCCCTTTTTCCAAATTTCCTTATCCGGCTGCTTTACCGGGAAGGGGCGATACACATTCTCGTTGGATTGAATATAGCCGAACTGCTTAAACAGCCACAAGATAGGCTCCTCAATGCGCCGGGGTTCCGGCTTCATCACGGGGATAGAGCGGCCTGTTTCATTTTGGACGCACTCGCAGCCAGTAGCGCTGACGGCAAAGAAATTGAAGTTCAGATAGTTGCCCTGCAAAATGGTGCACACCGACATGGCGTTGCGCTTCATCAAATCCGTGAGCTCCCGGCTCAGCTGGTTATAAGAGCGGCCGTCAAATTCCTGGGAAGGCATCCCCGTTTCATCCTGTCCCGCCATCTGCACATGGTCCTGGGCCATAGCCGGCAGGATATCAAAGCACTGGTCGCTTTTGGAAACGCACACGGCAATGGGAATGGTACACTTTTTGTGCTCTGCCTTTTCCAGCACCGCGTGCAGGGTGTTCAGGGCCAAAGAGGGAGCGTCCACATCCTCATCGGCGTTGTCGTTGACCACGAAATTCAGCTGCTTGGGGTCGATGAGCAGAATTAAGCCGTCAGAATGCTCGATAAACCGGGCAAAACGGACCATATCCCCGGCCTTGCGGCAATTCTCGCCGGCAATATCATAGAGGACGATGGTGTCTTCCTTCACTTTGCTCCCCCGGGTCTGGACAATATCGTAGAACATGGGCTGGGAGAGGCGGTTGGGCAGGGTACCGATGGGCAGGGGAACCCCCTTGGCCACCCGGTTATCCTGGATAAAGTTGGACTCGTGATCCGAGGTAAAGAAAGCCCCCAGGCCGGATTTTGCCGCATAGTCCGTCATGCCCTTGAGAAGCTGGCTGATATACACGGTCTTACCGGCGCCGGTAATGCCGATAATGGAGATATTCTTCACCCGATGCTTACCAAAGCCCATGGGCAGGGGATTGTGGCAATAGGGGCACACCCGGCGGTAGGTGGGCTTGCCGAAATCGTCCATGGCCGCCACCACGAAGCCATCCTCATCGGTGGTCAGCCGCTGCACACCGTTCCCCACGCTGATCACCGGCAGGTTCCAGGGCTTTACGTCCCCGTCCATACGGCCTTCCCGCTCGGTAGTACCGTCGTAATCTTTCCAAAACTTATTGTATACGGGGTCCTCCCGGAGGAGGAACCGCTCTGCCGCCTCATAGCGGGCCATGGCCTTGCCCCGCTCCTTAGCGTTGGACATCATTTCAATATCAATCTTAGAGGTTCCCAACGCCTGCTCAATAGCGCCGGGATTGGCGTAATAGGTCTCCGCCCGAAAATGCACCTCCTTGTGGGAAAAAGGCTTCCCGCCTGCCGCTTCGTTAAAACAATAGGGGCAGACAATCTGATACTTCTCCTCGTTGTTTGCCGTATAATTTGCCATGTTACCACTCCTTTTGTCGCTGGGCAGCAGGCAATCGCCTGCCGCCCTGGGGAATTTCAGCCCCTCTTCTGCTTATGATCTTGCAAAGCCCAGCGGGCTTTCTCAATTCTTTTTCTGCACAAAAATCCGCACGCCGCTGTTATTGCCGGAAGAAAAGTCAATCCGGGCGTTTTCCGGGCAGCGGATATAGAACGAGCCGCCCTTATTCATAATTTCCGCCGGGACGGGATACCGGAAAGGCTGGGAATCCACCGTGTAGAATACGGTGCCCTCCTCCATGTCCGGGATTTCCTTGGTCAGGCGGATCCGGTGATAGCCGGTATAATACGGGGTCTTGCGGAAAAGGCCCTTTTCTCCTCGCACCGGCATATCCTCCAGGTTGACCTCTACGCTGAAGCGGAAGGTGTTGTGCCCGGAGGGGATATAAATCCTGCACTCTTCGCCTTCATATTCCAGGCCATACACCGCGTAGGCCCGGGGCCTCTCTGGAATCGGGAACCCGCCCTGCTGCTTCATTTTGGAAAATTCTACTACCCGAACTTCCACATGGTCCTCCATGAAATCCACAGAGCCTTGGGAAGAAATCCGGTATTCCTCCTCCTCCAGCAAATCCGAAAGGTGGTTTCCCTTTTCGGGAGAAAGGAGCAGGCTTTCCATATTCCTGCCCGAAACCACCAGGAATGCGTTGAGGCCCACCGAATTCCAGGAAAGGCGGTAGTTGCCGGAAGAACCCGTGCGGCTGACGCCGCTGACGCCGTGTTCCTGGTCTACATTCAAAAATTGCATTGCGCTCACCTTTCTTTCTCTGTTTATACCAACAGCTTGTCCCCACTACAGTCAAAGACCCACACGGTCTCAATGGCATCGTCAAAGCCGGTGTTGTAGAACTGCACGTTGGGAATCCCCTGATAGGCCTGGCTTACATAGGAATAGAGCTCGGTGGTGTTCTCCCCCTTGGCGTCCGCTGTGTGGAAAAGGTACACCTGCATCCGCTCTTCAATGGGATAATTGCCGTACAGGTGAATCTGGTTGCGGATGTCGCTGTCCAGGGCGTTGAGGATTTCCCGATAGACCGAATCCCCGGCCAGCTTCAGCAGCATGGCCCACACTGCGCCAAAGGGCAGGGCAAAGTGGTCCCGGTTCTCCGCCGCCACCTGCCGGACCATTTCCAGAAGCATGGAAAGCATCTCGTCATAGCGGACCCCCGGGCGCAGGAACTGCCGCAGCATGGCCGCGCCCTTGTCCGTTTTTAGATAGCTCAGGACCATATTACTGTACAGATCCCCCATGCTGTCAAAACCGTCCACCGGGAATTCCCGTTTCAAATCCGCATACACCCGCTCCAGGATCTTCTTTGTCTGGCTTGCGTCCGCCCGCAAATCTTCCAGGGTATGGCAGAAACCGGGATACAAAAGGTCCTGCCGGATATGCCGGAAAATCCGCTGCTGGACATAGGAGTCCACTGGCAATCCCCGGGAAGCATTCCCCACATAGAGCTGGCTGAAAATCTGATTCAAACTATCATCCGTAAGGAACAGCATCTCTGCCGCTGTTACCTGGCTGGCCACCCGGTCCCGGAATTGGAGAATACACTGGTTCATGTCGGCAGCTCCTCTGAGCAGCGAGCGGGTGTATTCCTCGATAAACTGTTCCAGAACGCTCTGATAGCTGCAGGCGCAGAACTGGTCATAGGTCACCCTGGGGAAGGTGCTCTTTTCATCGCAGCTGCGCAGGGGCATATATTGCAGAACCGACATATCCACGTCTACATGGATGCGCTCCAAAAGCTCTTCGCAATCCTGCAGCTTGCCGCCGGATTCCCCCATATACTTTTTCCAGGTCTGGATGTCCGGCGCCTGAGCGGGTTTCTCCGCAGCCTCCTGGGCCCGGCGCAAAAAGGTATCCATCATCTGCAGGGCCACCTTCCGATTGGGGCGCTCCAGCATAGAATAGGAAACCGTGTTCATGTGGTTATTGTAAAACACATCCGTCCGGCGGGAATATTCCTCGCTGCCGGTAGAGGAGGAAATCGTAATGTTATTGGAGAGCATCACCACAGAGGCCGCCACCCGCAGCAGCTCCGGCATGGTATACATGGTGTTGCTCCGGGTACGGTTGGAGAGGATTACTGTGCCGTCATAAGTATTGTTCTGAGCCAGGAATTTCTTGATTTCCCCGGCAGTACTGCGTCCAGCCATGGAGTCGTCCAGCAGCACAAGGAGCATGGCCTGACAATTATCCAGAATCAGCCCCTGAAACTGGGGCTGGGCTTGATAATACCGGGTAAATTCCTCTACAGAAGTCATGCCTGTGGTGTCGATGATGTTGTAGAAGCACCACTTCATCATATTATAAAACACGCCCCGGGACTGTTTAATCTGATCCAGGTGCTGCTGCATATCCCGATGCTCTACTGGGTCCCCGGTCTGGATATCCCGAAGCTCCAAACTGCCGTCTTCCGCCACCGTATAGGCAGACATGGCGATTTTTCCAATGGCCTGAGGCCAGGCACGGCCCAGCTTTCGCCGAAAACGGTGGCCGGCAGCCTGGAACTCCTTGCTGCTCACCGCCAGATACATGGGATAACAGGGCTGGTTGCCCACCATATCCGAGCTGCGGGAGGTATTTTCCAGTTCCCGCACCGCTCTGTCTATCAATTGTGCAATGTCCATGGGTTTCTCCCTTCCTTTTCTGGGTGGAAACAGAAAATAAAATGGGCCTTCTGCCTCCTTACCCGATACCGCGAGGCCCCTCGCAGCATCGGGAAGCGGCAAAAGACCCACTTACACTTGCCGGCTCTTCCGGCTCTTTTGCTTTTTAGAAGAAGCTGGCTACTTCCGTAGCAAACTCCTTGAGGAACTTAGTGATAGCCTTTTCCTCCTGGGGGAAGCTGCGCTTGGCCCGGTTGGCCATGGCCTGCAGACGCTCCGGTGCAATCAGCGCTTTCGTCTCCGTCAGAGCAGCGGCCACTTTCTCCCGCTGATGGACCTTCCGGTCCTTGACGCCCTGCCGGATAGCGTCCTTGTCTTCCTGGCTCATCTGGCTGAAGTTGACAAAGGCGCTGTACAGGGGCAGGGACTCGCCGTAGGGCTCGGATTCGATCGTGGTAATCTCCTCTTTTTCCTCCAGGAACTCCCCGGCCTTTACATAGACGAAGGTGTAGTCGTTCTCCATGGCGATGACGCCGGTGCACATAGCGTTGGCAAAGTTCTGCACATCGCTGGCGCCCTGATCCACACGCTGGATATAGTCCTGCAGGGACTTCACAGCCTTTTTATAGGTCTTCAAAGCGTCCAGCTGCTTTGCCAGCAGCTCCGACAGGAACTGAGAAGAAATAATCAGGTCGCGGTTAGACAGCTCTTCGTAACTGGGCGCACCAATGTTTTCCATAACCCGCTGGGAAACCGGCTGCAAAGGTTCCGCTTCCAGCTTCTCCAGAAGGGCCCGCGCCTTGTTCACATCCTTACCCTGGATGGTTTCCTCTGCCTGCTGGAAAGCAGCCTGGGCCTTCTCCTGGTCATAAATATGAATGCGGAACTCCACGGTACCCGTGCCGATTTGGGCGGTTTCCAGAACCTTTTCGTCCACGGCCTCCTTGACGGTCTCGGCTCGCTCTTTCAGATTCTCGGTAATCTCTCTCTCCTCCCGGCAGCTATAGGGGGTAATATCATAGAGGCTGCGCCAGTCGCGGGAATCTCCCACAGCGCCCTCATACAGGTGTGCGCCCACCACAGTGGAAGCACCACGGTAGTTATCCACGCCCTTGTAGCCAAAGAGGGGTACGCCGCAGCGGAACAGCAGGAAGCTGATGCGGTCGCTGCTGTAGGAAGGCCGCATGGC
>ERZ1643246.4289-NODE-4289-length-11434-cov-30.194481_pt1 | contig 11434 bp, 12 predicted proteins | sample MGYA00579265_ERZ1643246 | MGnify/ENA primary metagenome ERZ1643246 (study PRJEB29033, sample SAMEA4952261) | chicken gut metagenome | biome: Broiler Chicken; feature: Gastrointestinal Tract; material: Caecum | place: Ireland | collected 2018 | study: Broiler...
GTCTTTGCTTTAGACTTTCTTCAAATTGTAGTTCTTGCTTAATTATCTTCATTTACTTGCACCATCCTTTCGATTGGATGATTTTAATATTGTTTATAGACAACAAAAAAATCAACCAGATTTTATTTTCTGATTGATTTTGTATCTATCTATTCAATTTAGTTCGAACAGAAACGTCATTGGTGCAGATGGCCGGAATCGAACCGGCACGGTGTTTAACCACCGCAGGATTTTAAGTTATTCTATCATTTTAATGGTTAGTGATGAATAATACTTTTTAATACTGTTATTTTTGTATCCAAAACTCTCTTATTTCAAACTATTTTATTGTTTTTATTGTAACATAACAATTTATAATTTATATAAATCTGACATAACTTTTTCAAGTTTTGTTAGAAATTTGTTAGAAAAACTGCCTATTTCAACTTTAGAAATAGACAGTTTTCGTTCTTGATTGCTCGATTTACTTGTTATTGAAACAAAGTTCCCATATATCAGGATCAAAGCCCAAATCATTTTCACTTGCAAAATTTTCTACATCTTTTTCTGTAAGCGTTTCTCCATTTTTTAATGTAGTTTTTTTGTCTATTACGACAGCATAATGACCTTTTGCAACAGCTATTCTACATTGCTGTTTCAAGTAAATCTCAGCAAAAATCTTGTGTGCATTACTTTTTGCAGTTTCTTCCTCAGCTCTTACTTGTCGAGCTATGTTGTAAAGTTCTTCCCGTAATGTCATAAATAAACCTCCTTGTATTACTCGGAGGCATACCCTCCGAGATTTATTGATAATTCCCTTTGGGTACAGCATAAAGCTACTATTAGTATAACATATTTTATATAATTTTTCAAATTTCACTCAAATCAAATTTTGCATATTTAAAAATTTTATTCGAACAGAGATAAGTATTACCTGTTCTAATTTTTCGCCACAAAATCAATTGTCGTGCGAAGGAAAGGAAAAATATATGCAAGATTTTAATTTTTATAAAGTTAATGAAACATTAAATCATAAATATTATCAAATACCACAGGAATTATTCATAAATCCATTATATAAAAATACATTAAATTCTGATAGCAAATTGTTATATGGTTTCTTATTAGATAGATTGTCATTATCTATAAGGAATAATTGGCATGATGAAAACGGAAATGTGTATTTGATATTTACTAGAAAAGAAGTACAAGATAAATTAAATTTATCTGATAAAACTGTTACAAAAGCATTTAAACAATTATCAGATGTCAATTTAATATATGAAAAGAAACAAGGTTTTAGCAAACCCAAACTTATATATGTTGCAAAAATACAACATATAAATTTAGAAAATACTTATAATCGTAAGAATTACGATTATATAAACGGAAATTCTACGGTTACCGAATCGGAAAATTTACGAACAATCAATACTAATAATAATTATACTTATATAAAAAATAAGACAAATAAAAATTCAATGAAATATTCTGGTAGAAATTATTCTCCTGAATTTTTAAACAGCTTATACGCTAATATATAACAACTTATATAAAACACAAAAGTAGTTATGCTTTTGTGAAAATAGCAATACAAAAATTGATTATCAGTTTTTGTGTTGCTATTTTTTAACTAAATTTGCTTTAGCATATTTAGTTAAAACCTAAAAAATACCAAGTGTATTTTTTAGGCAAACGGGTGCAGGGTGTCCCTGCCACACTAACACTTTTTGCCATAAGGGTAAAAAGTGTCGTAGTGTGTTACAGCACAATTTAAAAAAGGGAAAATTTAACCAGCATAGTGTTATTTAGCTGTGCTAGAAATGGAGGAATTTATATATGAGTTATGCAATAATTAGAAATGCAAAATACAAAAGAGAAAATTTAAAAGGTATCTATCGCCATAATGAAAGAAGAAATAAAAACTATTCTAATAAAAATATTGATAAAGAAAAATCCTATTTGAATTATTCATTAAAAGACATTCCATTTACTTATGAAAAAGAATTTGATAGAATACGAAAAGAATATAATTTAAAAGGTCAAATCAAAACAGTTAGTAATATTATTTGTGAATATATAATTACATCTGATAAAGCCTTCTTCGACACAATTGGAGAAGATGAAACTAAAAGATATTTTGAAACAGCTTACAAATTCGTTTGTGAATACAAGGATTTAGGCGAACAATATATTTTATCTGCAAAAGTGCATATGGATGAGGAAACTCCACATATGCACTTAGTTTTTATTCCAGTAGTTCATACTACAGATAAAAATGGAAATAATATTGATAAAATTGCTTGTAGTGAATTTTGGAAAGCTAAAGATAGTTATAGGCAATTACAAAATGCTTTCCACTCTTATATAACTGCAAATGGATTTTATTTAGAAAGAGGAAATTCTAGTGAAAGAGTACATTTATCTGTTGAAGATTATAAAAAAATTACAAATTTTGAGAATACTAAAACAGTACTTAAAGATATTAAATTAGAATTACCAGAAACACCTGATGTTAAGAGTTTTGGAAAGTTAGTACGAAATAGAGATAAAAAAATACAAGAATTAGTAGTAGAGCCAAGAGATAAAATGATTAAAGAATTACAAGAACAAAATTCTTTACTTTATTTGACACTACAAAGTCAAGTTAATACTGTAGAAAGAGCTTCAAAATATGAAAAAGAAAGAAAATCTATAATGTGTGAAAATAGAGAGTTAAAAGAAAAGTGTGAGAATATGGAAAATGATTATTCTGTTAAACTTAAAGAAGAAATCCAAAAAGTTGAAAATAAATATGAAGATGAAATCTACCAGTTAGAAAAAGAAAATAGCCTTTTACGAAAGGTAATAAATACATTTCAAAAAACAGTAGATAAATTCATACATTGGGTATGTACCAAATTTTCAGTTTCTTCTGAAGAAAAATTTATTAGAGATTTTGAATTTGAAAATGGTATTTATCTTGATCCAGTAAAGCAAATTGAATATGAGGAAGAACAAGAATATACAGAAATGGAGTGGTAGTTTTCTATTAATTTCCAACTAAATATTCTCTATAATTATAAACTATAGAGCGTATAGAAAAATAGAGAGACTGCATTATTGTATGTAGTCTCTCCGCTATTATTTACCAATTAGTGTCTAATTTTTGGCATGAAGGTATCGATACAATTGGACCATTGAGATGTTTATAGAATATTCCTCTGAATGCAAACATCAAATGACCTTCCGTAGATAGCAATTTATCGATTTGAAATGCCATAGCTGCAAGACCTTTGCCATCAACTGTAGTTAACTTGAACTGATTGTTACATCTAAAAGCGTTTCGCATAGCCCTTGTTAACTCCATATTCCTGTAAGTTCCATAAGCCTTTCCGTCTTGGTCAAAACCATGCACCTCAAATGCATTTTCTACCCACATTTCTTCTTCTTTTCCACCCCATTTTTCTCTTTCTTCTGGATTTTTCCATATTAAGAGAGCAGTTTCACCTTTTTCATGAGCTTCACATATGAGTTTCCGGAAACCTTCCAAAGCAATTGTTTCGTTCATCATAATGAATTTCCTCCTTAAAATAGCAATTATGATTTTGTTATTAAAATCCATAACATTATATCACATATTATATTTTTTGTAAAATTGTTACATATTTTTGATTTCTACTTTTTGGCTTATCTGGAATTGTCATTCTTAACTTATTTTCTTCTAATAATTTATTTATATAATTATTTTTAAATTTATATACATCTTTGTAGCCAAAGTACTCTGCAATTTCTTTTAGTGATTTCTCCGTTTTACATAGTTCTAATATCTGTTCTTCACTTACTGCCAACTTACTGCTTTTCTTACTGCCTAACTTACTGCTTTTTGTTTTGGCAGTATCTTCATATTCAAATGGATTTTCTTTGTATTTAAATGAAACTCTTAAAAAATGATCCATAAATTTAAAACAACTTTTATCATAAGCATCTAAAATTCTTAATACTCCAGAGCCTATATTTTCAATTAAATCTACATCCTTAAACACTCTAATAAGTTCTTTATTTCTTGGAGCAGTAACACCTTCTAAAAATTCTTCTTGTGATAAGCCTTGTGGTAGTCCTCCTCCTGATGTAATTTCAATTCTATCAGAATAAAGTTCAATTATTGGTGTTGTAGTTAAAGTATAATCACTATGCACCATTGCATTTATAACGGCTTCTTTTAAAGCTTTACTGTCTATCATTTCTACTTCTTTTCTACCATTATATTCAATTTTTGCATAAACAGTATTTTCAGCTGTAAGCCTATCTAAAATTCTTTGTGTAGCAGTTATTAAACAACAATAGCCATATTCTTGGTTTTCTATTAATTCCATTTTGCTTGTTCCTAAATATTTAACAAGTTTTATTGATATATTATTTTCATCAGCAAGTAAATAAGCATTATAGTTATATTTACCTTCAGCAGTTAATAAATTTAAGTTTCTAGCAAAATTGTCATTAAGAATCATTCCATTTCCTTCATAATGAATTTTCAACTGTCTAAATGTTAAATCTTGTCTAGGAGACTCTATTTCTTTCAAGGAATTTTTTATTCGTCTGGCAAACATTTCTTCAATCATTCTCTCTGTCATTCTTTCTTTACTACTACCAACTCTAACATAACATCCTTCTGGAGTTCTTCCTTTTTTTCTTAAATAATAAGGCTTTTCAGTTCCACTTGATATTATAACTTTTATTATTTCTTTATTGTCTATTGTTTCCACAGTTACATCAAATAATCCTAAAGTAGATGGTTGTATATTATTTTTTATTCTGTCTTTTATTTGTAGTTGTGTTAAATCAGTATTTTCCACACCAACAACTTGTCCGTTTTTATTTATTCCAACATAAATTATTCCACCTTCTTTGTAATTAAGAAAGGCAATAACTTCTTGTTCGAAATCTTCGTTTAGTTGTTCTTTATTTTCAATTCTATTTGTTTCCGTATTTTGCATTAAATTAACCCTCCAATCTATTTTTGAATTTTGCCAATTGCATTGACAAAATTAATATTACTTATTATTTACTAACCACTCATATACTTCATCTTCTGTTAAAACTCTATGTTTCAATTTATTTACTTTATCTTTAGCATCTTTCTTCCATTTGTCAAAATCTTTTTTCATTTGTTTATTATCTTTATTTCTACCAACTGCCATAGATTTTAATTGGTATAATCTTCTGTATTCTGCTAATGCTTTATTTTGTTTCAGTCTTTCATTATATGCTTGAATTGCTCCTTTTTCTCTACAAGTCTTTCCATCAGGTTTTGGATAATCACAATAAATTTCATCAAGTCTTGAATTAGGTATAAAGTACATTCCACAGTTTTGACATTTTTTTATTGGATTATTAGTTGTCTTTACTAATTCTTCTAATACTGCATAACATATAGCTGATAAATCATCACTTTGATGTGTATCAATCATAGAAACAAGCATACTATTTTCTTTTAATTTTTGAAGCAATTTTTCTTCGCTATCTCCCATAAATTCAAGATATTTATTTGAGTAACTATCTTTGATTATATTGTCATTTTTATTATATAAAAAGGCTTGTCCTTTATGCTTTATTAAATATACTGCAAATCTTTGACTGTGAGTATATTCTCTTAATTCTTCCTTATCATTGATATTATACACATAATCTACAAAATCCTTCATTTCATCTTGAATATTTTGAATTTGATATTGTAAATCATTGTAAATTTTTGTAACCTCATTTATATATTCTTCATGTGTGTTATATTTTCCTTTTAATTCAAAAGTATAGTTTTCATCAATTTCTTTTAGTATTTCAAATCCATATGCAAAAAAGAAAGTTTCATATGCTGTTTCAAAATTTTCTAATTTAGCATTTAAAAATCTCAATAAAAACATTCCAAATTTTTCTACATAAGGAAAATACATATTACCTGGATATTTTAAACCATCTTCACCTTCTTCTATTTTTGCTTTTTTATTATAAGATATTGTCATTAATCTATTTTCATGATCTGTTTTTGTTTCAGTTTTATAAGTGTACATAGGTGTTGAATAATATTCTTCTCTTTTTTCTTTATTAAACCAAATATAAAAACTATCAAAAAAATTTTTCTCTGGTAAATTTGCTTTCATTTCAATACTTCCTCCAAATTTATAGTTAACAATTTTTATTTTTTTACAATTTGTTATTGACAATCTATAATTATTATACTATAATGCTATCATAATTACAATAGTTTTGTAAGTAAAAATTGTAAAACTGTAAAAGTACATTGAAAAATACACTAAAATTTAGTGTCATAACACCAATATTATAGAACGAAATAATGATACTTCGGCTTGGCTTAATATGATGTTGAGGAGTCGCTCGGTTGGTAACGGAGAGGTGAAATTCCTATGTAGGTAAACTAACTATAATATTCCTTTAAGTAGATAGGACGGTTAAAAAATCTACTAAATTATATGCAAAATTTTGATTTTACAAGAAACGGAGGATTACAAATGCAAGATAACAATTATACACAAGAAATGTTTGCTAATTATCCTGATGTTGTTGATGTATCTGGACTACAATCAATGCTAGGAAATATTGGTAGACAAACAGCATACGAGTTAGTACGAAAAGGTACTATAAAAGCAATTAAAGTTGGAAAGCTATACAGAATACCTAAGATAAATGTTATCGCTTTTTTAACTAAAAATACTGTTTAAAATTAGGAAGGAGATTTTTTTATGTATGACATTACAGCATATTTAACAATTAAGACTTTTTATACAGTATTGACGAACGGCGTAGATGGCGTTAGAAAATTAAAATGGGTATCTACAGGAATAAAAGAAAATGAAAGTAAGAAAAAAGCTGAAAAGAAACTTATTCAAATAAGAAAAAGGAAACACAGTTGTAAAATATCATGCTAATATAAGAAAAGCATTAGATTATGCAGTACAAACCGATTTAATACAAAGTAATCCAGCTATAAAAGTTGGTAGACCACAGCAAGAACAGTTTATTGCAGATTACTATAATCAAGAAGAACTGAATAATTTATTCAAAGTTGTAAAGGATACACCATTAGAATTAATAGTTTATTTGACTGCTTTTTATGGATTACGAAGAAGCGAAGTTTTAGGTATTAGATGGTCTGCAATAGATTTTGAAAATAAAACAATTACAATTTCTAAAACAACAGAAAGATATACTCATTTGGATTCAAGTACAAAAATAAATTCTGCATCAGCAATAGAAAAAGCATTGAGTTTTAATACTAATACAGATATTAAAACAAATAAAAAAGATATATTAGATCTGGACTCTAATATACCTAATAAATAATCATTTTCTAAAATTGTTAGAAATTTGTTAGAAAAGTCTAGCAATTTTATTATAAAAGCATCAAGGTTAATCTTACGAACTCCTTGATGCTCTTATGGTGCCAACGAAGTAGTTATTTACAACTTTTTTCACACCTTTAACGATTGATACAAATATCAATCAAACTATATATAGATTACCAGATTATTCAATAAAAATCAAGTAACTTAACAAAAAACTTTTTGCGAAAATTTGTTTTTTTGTATTGTTTTATTGTAAATTGTATGCTATACTAACTAACATAGGAAATGAACATAGTAGTAGATATGTGTTGCCACTGCACTAGATAACTTTGGTTATCAGAAAGTGAGGTGGTGTTTATGGGTTTTATACTTTTTTTAATATATGCCTTAATGGTATCATCAGTAATAAACGTAGCCTTATTAACGATTTTATACATAAAATATGTAAATTCGAAAATAGATAAGGAATAAAATAACAACACATTCCACTATGCCAATATTGCGAATGTGTTGTTATAACTATATGTAGTGGTAGCCGCATTCACTGCGGTTATTCATTTCCTATACTTATTATACATAGATAATTAAGAAAAGTCAAATAAAATTTCGTAATCGATATTATTTTCTAAAAAATTTTGTTAAAAATCTCCAAACTTTTTTATACCATTTAATATCACTTGTTTCTATTAAGGCTAATTCTTCCTCTTTTTCAGTATTATCCATAATAATTCTTTTCTCATTGTTCTTAAAAAGATTATTTGAATTATATCTTGCTTTCCTTTCTTCCTCTAATTTCATTCTATCATAATTTTGTTTACTAATAATTTTTTCTTTTTGAATTTCAGTAGCCCAGTAATCTCTAAATAAAATTGCAATAATTGCTTTGGCTGTTTTAGATACATTTTGCTCATCTAAAGTTTTATTTGGATTATATTTAAATATATAATCTTTATTATAATTTGTTTCAAAAAGCTCGATTTTAGAATTTGGTATTTTTTCATAATCTTCTTTTGAAATGTATTTTAAAATTTCTAATACTTCACTATAAGCATTCGCATATTCAACACTTATCATTTTATCCTCCTATAGTTCTTGAATTCCCTTTGTTTTATCTAAATTTCTTTCTTGACTTTCAATTGTTCTTTCGGTTTCGTCTATCAAAATAGTATTAGATAATTCTTTAATAACTTGTTCGCCTTATTTTTGTCCATTTGTTAATTGGCTATCTTTAAATCTATCTTTACACATCTCTATAAATTCTGAATGAGTAAAAATCTTTTTATCGTCCATTCCAAACTCTTGTAACCACTTCTGGATTCTTTCTTTGTTTTCTTCTGTTGTAATTACTCCAACAAATCGTTCATCATCTTCTTTAAAATCAATTGATTGAACTCCTCCTGGTACTTCAGATCCAAAATTTTCTAAACCTTTATAAATTTCATCTTTTTTTGGGTAAAATGCGAATATAGCTCCATAAGGGCTAGCTGATTCAATTCCTGGGTCTGCAAATTCAATAGGTACATGAATATCATATTTATTAGCAACGTCAATTTGTGTAGCAAACGATTTAAAATCCACTCCTCTTTCCTCAGGCGTTTTTAGTCCACCAGACTTTAATATTTCATATATTGTTGCAATATCGTTATTACCATGAAATACCATAGGAACGCCATCTGGTATAATTTCAGCAACTTGCTGGCTAAATGATTGACGAATTTTTTTTCTTTCTTCTAAATCTTCAGGAATATCCTCTCTCATATATGAAAGTTGATTTTCTAGCTCATTTATTCTTCTCTTTATCTTTTCAACTCGACTAGCATATATCTCTGCTTTTCTTGTTTCATTATTCTTTATAGCTTCAGCATACATTGTTTGATATCTTATTAAACTAGTTTTTTGGCTTTCTATATTTTTTCTAACATACATTTTTTTATTTTCAAGCATCATTGTTTGTTTCCTTTCTAAACCAGAGTATAAGCCTGCATACCTTGTCTTAGCTATATCTCTTTGTAAACCTTGTTCATAAGTTTTTCTATTAGTTCTTTCTAAATTATGATCTAATGTATCACTTATAGACCAATATGTTATTCCATCTAACTGTATTCCAGTTCCTTCAATAGTTTTTGAAATTTCATTTATTCTCATTGATTTAAATTCTGCTATACTTCCAATAGTAATACCTCTTCTACTCATTTTACTATTAATAAGTTCCACCAATTCCTGCTCAGAAAGTATTCTTCCGTTTTCATCAAACATAAATCTTTCTGGTAAACACATATCAAATTCTGTTATTTGAGTTCCAATTCCTAATTGTTCTAATTTTTTTAAGTCTTCAAAACAGTGTCTAATATCATCTATATTTTGTGTCATCTCAATATGCATCTGAGTACCAATTGTATCAATTAATCCAGGATCTAGTTCGTGAATTCGAGATAATTGTTCTATTACAACTTGTCTTCTTTCATGATTTTCTAAAAACGGTTCATTATATACATATGTTACTCCATCTGGTTTGTTTTCTAATGCATACTGAAAAATACTAACTAATTCTTCGTTTGAGATTCCGTATAGTTCTTGCCACATGTTTCTATATGGTTCATCAAAAGAAATTATCTCATTAAACAAATCTACAGAACATATTACTCCTTTTCCATTTATCTTATGCTCATCATTATATTTTGAAATAAAATCTATAGATTTTTTTACATATTCTTGAAGTTCTCCTAAAACATCTTTTTTTTGCTTACCAATTAAATGTTCTTCCATAGTTTGTTTATCTAATAATGTATAATATCTTGCATACATTCCATTTTTATAGCAAAAATCCAAACCTCTTTGAGCATAATAAAAATCATATTTTTTCATATCAGGTATTTGTTCGTCATACATCTTTTTTGTAACATCATAATATCTTCCTGATCCTATTAGTATAGTATTATAATTAGATAAAATATCATTTAATCCAGATAATTCTTCATAAGTTATTTTTGTCATTTGATCTCTTTCTGTTCCAATAAATCTATGAGCTTTTTCTGTAAAAATATCATAACTTTCAGGATGTTCTGCTTTTAATTTTTTCTTAATCCCTTCATAACCATAATCTTGAAATAGTGAAATGTATGCATCTACTTCATCAGCGGTAATTCCAGAATGCTTTAATGCTAATTCCAAAACACTTCTTCTATCTTCAATACTTTGTTCCATTGGTACTAATGTGCTCTTATATTGTTCGACAAGATTCCTTTTTATATGTTCTATATCATTATCATTCCAACTAGTTAAATCTTCTTCTGAAATACTTAGCTGTGAACAATTAATTGCAAAATCTTTTAATTCTTCTATATTTTTACATTGAATTATCCTTAATAATTCAATAGTTTCTGTATTTAAATAAATTCCATTTATTGTACTTTCTAAATTTAATGGAAACTCTTGCATTTATTCACCTTCTCTTGTTTAATTCAAAAATATTATATCAATAACTTTGAATTTTTACAATGATTTAGACTATTTTTAAGTATAAATAATATTATTGAACAAATACAATGCAACTTTGTTTTGGTCTGTTGTTTCCATTTCCATAAGTTTAGCCATTGCAAACATTACAAGCTTGTACTTTCCAAAGTTTATTAAAGTAGTTCTATATTCTTCATCTATATCCTTTAACATTTCATCAAATTTTTCATAGTTTTTTGTATTGTTGTATATAAGACCTGACCATTTACTTTGGCTCATACATATTGCTAGTCTTAATTTATCTTTTATATCCATATTATTTATCATATTTATTAAATATCTAACTTTTTCATTTTCCATATTAAAACTGCCTCCACATTAAAATCTTGTATCATTTTTCTTTTTATCTTTTAAAATCGATATTTTTTCTTTTGGTTTTACTTTTCTATAAATATTATTAGCAATTTCATTTTCATCATCTGTAAATATACCATTTTTATATAAGTCATCACTAACAATTTTATAGTTTTCATCTTTATCATAGCAAATTCTTTTATGAAAATGTCCCATAATACTGTGCCAAAAGTCTTTAAATTTTTTCATTTCTTGTTTTATTTTTTCCTTTTCAGCCTGTAATTTGTTTATGATTTTATCTTTAG
>ERZ1643246.4293-NODE-4293-length-11426-cov-6.150119_pt1 | contig 11426 bp, 13 predicted proteins | sample MGYA00579265_ERZ1643246 | MGnify/ENA primary metagenome ERZ1643246 (study PRJEB29033, sample SAMEA4952261) | chicken gut metagenome | biome: Broiler Chicken; feature: Gastrointestinal Tract; material: Caecum | place: Ireland | collected 2018 | study: Broiler...
GCATCCATTTGACTCATTTGTGTATGCATATGTAGTTCTACTCTTTTTACTTCTGAATTGTCTACTCTTGCTACTTTTTTTAGTGGCTCTCCTTCTACAACCGTATTTGCTAAAATAGTAATTTCTTTTGCAAAATTGTCAAATGCAGCTTTTCCTCCTACTTTTACTCCATTTCCAACTTTCAGTTTACTTGAAACATTTTTCTTTTTTTCTGGAAGTACAAATATTTTACATGTTATTGTACTTGTTCCATCATATACATCAAATGAAAATAAAAATTTTCCTGATTTTTTAAGTTCTGTAGGGTCTGGTACATTTACTATTTCTCCTACTATCTGCACATCTGTTGTATCTACTGATATATCTGCTACTTTTATTAATGGCTCTTTTATGTTTCCATTTCTTCCATATATTAATGGTGAGTTTTCATCTTCTTCATTAGTATTATTTTCTTTATATTCTTCTTTTATATAATTATTGCTGTTATTTTGATTATTATTAACGTTATTATTTGTATTTTGAACAAATTGTTTTTTATCTTTATTTTGAAAATTACCTTTATTCTGATAAGAGTGATTTTCTACTTTAGTATTTTCTATTTTTTTACTTACTGTAGATTTTCCATCTGATTCTATATTATTTTCTCTACCTACTGGATTTTCACTAGATGTTTGAAGTGCAAATTTTTTTATAATTCCTTCATTTTTTTCTTTAAATAATCTTTCATATTCTTCTACATTTTCTTCTACAAAGTTTACTTTATATCCTACACCATATATATCTTTTATGTATTCTGATAATCTTGTATTTAATCCTTGTTTTTCTAGTAATTGCTTTCCCTTTACTTTTATATGTACATTTATTTCTTTATCTTTTTCAAAATCTATTTCACTATTTTTTAAGAAAGCTTTTGCCATAGGATTTTTTTCTGAAAAGTATATAAGTAAATCGTTCCAATTTTCTTTAATTGGTGGCTTTTCTTCTAGTCTTAAGTCTATCTTAAAGTCCACTCCAGATATGTTGAATCTTTTTATAGCGTATTTTTCAAAGCTTAACATTTCTTTTACTTCTACATATTCTTGAGTTTTTAAAAACATTTCTAGTTTATTTGTTTTTTTATATAAATTTACATTTTCTATTTCTGCATCTGAAAATGCAAAACTATTTGAACTATAGTCTGCAAATACATTTTTTATTCTTTTTACTTGCTCTTTAGTATTTATGTTTTCCATTTTGTGCCCCCAACTATTTACTTAACTTTCTTTTTCTATTTATTTTCTCTATCTTTTTTCTTTTATATAACCTAACATCTATTTTTATTTTTTCATCTATATAATCCTTAATATATCATTATATGCTACAAATACTGAAAATACTATGAGTATAAAAAAGCCTGCTGATTGAAGTCTTAGTTCTGTTTCTTGTTTTAATGGCTTTTTTCTTATAGCTTCTATTATAAGCAAAAGTGCTTTTCCTCCATCTAATGGTACAAATGGTAAAAGGTTTGTTATTCCAAGTGATACTGATATTATTGATAATAAGTATATAAATTGTGATATTCCATTTGTTTCTGATACCATTTGTGATATACCTACTGGTCCTACCATATCATTTATTGATACATTACCTGAAAATAGCTGAATAATACTATCAAACATTGCATATATAAGTGTTCCTGTACTTGATATGGCATATGACAAAGAGTTTATCAAGTTTGCTTCTACATTTATATAAAAGTTTACTGCGATTAATATCATATATGCAAGTATTCCAAAAATAATATTTACAATTGCTCCTGCTACTATTATACTAAATCGTTTAGGTATACTTGCTTTGCTAAAAGAGCCTTCTTCGTCAGAATGCTCTTCCTCTCCTTCTAAATTTACAAATCCTCCAAATGGTATTAGTCTTAATTCATATTTTGTTTCTTTTATTCTTTTTGCAAATATTTTTGGTCCAAATCCTATTGCAAATTCATTTACTTTTATCTTACAGATTTTAGCCACAATAAAGTGGCCTCCTTCATGTATTATTATTAAAAAACCTAACAAAAATATTATTTTTAAAGCAGTTATAATAAAACCCAATTTTTCCTCCCTAAAGTAAATTAAATAGTATAAATGCAAATGGAAGTACAAATATAATACTATCTATTCTATCAAGCATTCCTCCATGCCCTGGTATAAGTTCACTAAAATCTTTTATTTCACAATATCTTTTTATACTAGATGCTGCTAAGTCTCCTATTTGACCAACTATGCTTAGTATTGCTATTATTACTCCTATTACTATGTAGTTTATTCCTACACCCAATAAAGTATTACACAATATAGCAAAAATTATACCTATTAAACTTGCACCTATTACTCCTGCTACTGCTCCTTCTACAGTTTTATTTGGGCTTATTTTTGTAAGTTTATGCTTTCCAAAATGTCTACCTATAAAGTAGGCAAATACATCACTTCCCCATGATGCTATAAGTACAAACCATATAAGAATTCTTCCATCTAAATTATGTCCTAAATCCATATTTCTTATTATTGACATATATATTATCATTAAAGGTATATAACATATTCCAAGCATTGTTACAGCTACATCTTTTAGGTTTTTACTTCCTTTACTTATAACTAGTTGTGCAAATAGTATAAGTAATGATATTGGCACTACTATTGATATTATAAAGTATAATGTGTGCATACTTACAAAATGAGTAAATACTATTAATATGCATAATATATAGCCTAGATATGTTGTTGGATTAGCTTTATCTGTTGATTTAAAACAGTGAAAATATTCATACATACTTATACATGCTATAATAGCTGTAAATATATCCATCATTATTGTATTTGAAAATATAAGTATTACTGCTAATATTGGAAGAGCTATTATTCCTGTTATGGTTCTTTTTATAGTTTTTGACCTTTTTTCCTTTTCCATGTAAAATTCCTTCCCTTTGCCTTTATTTTCCTACTCTTCTTTGCCTTTTATTAAATTCTTCTATAGCATCATCTATATCTTTAGTTGTAAAATCAGGCCAATATTTATCTAAGAATAGAAATTCTGAATATGTTATTTGCCAAGGTAAAAAGTTGCTTGTTCTTAGTTCTCCACTTGTTCTTATTAATAAATCTGGATCTGAAAGTCCTTGTGTATACATGTTATCTGATACCATTTGTTCGTTTATATCTTCTATTTTTATTTTACCTGATTTTACTTTTTCTGCTATTTTTTTTGTCATTTTTATGATTTCATCTCTTCCACCATAATTAAATGCAATATTAAATTTTAAGCCTGTATTATTTTTTGTTTTTTCTTCCATTTTAATCATTTTGTTTTTTATTTCTTCTGGCATATTATTTTCTCTATCGCCTATTACTCTTAACTTTATATTTTCTAAATCTGCTGTTTTTAAAAATCTATCTAAATACATATTTAGTAAAATTAATATTGCACCTACTTCTTCTTTTGTTCTTTTCCAATTTTCTGTAGAAAATGCATATACTGTTAATGCTTCTAATCCTATTTTATTACAGTATTTAGCTATTGTTTCTAATACTTCTGCTCCTTTTTTATGCCCTAAGCTTTTATCTAAATTATGCTCTTTTGCCCATCTTCTATTTCCATCCATTATTATAGCTATATGCTTAAGACCTATATCTTTTTCCATTATTTTTATTTTCTCCTTAATTTAAACTGACATTATTTCTTTTTCTTTTTTGTCTGATATTTCATCTATTTTTGCTACATATGAATCTGTTTCTTTTTGTATTTTTTCTTCTAATGCTTTTTCTTCATCTTCTGATATTTCTTTATTCTTAAGCTTTCCTTTTGCTTCGTCCATTTCATCTCTTCTTACATTTCTTACTGCAACTTTTGCTTCTTCTGCCATTTTCTTTATGTCTTTTACTAATTCTTTTCTTCTTTCTTCTGTAAGTTCTGGGAAAGATAAACGTATTACTTGACCATCGCTTACTGGATGTATTCCTATATCTGCTTTTTCTATTGCTTTTTCTACTTGTGATAATATACTTCTATCCCAAGGTTGTATTACAATTAATCTTGCTTCTGGTACTGATATACTTGCTACTTGATTAATTGGCGTTTGAACTCCATAATATTCAACTGATACTCTATTTAATATTGCTGGATTAGCTCTTCCTGCTCTTACTTCTGAATAGTTTACATCTAAGTTTGTAATTACTTTTTCCATTTTTTCTTTCATATTTTCTATACTCATAAAATCCTCCTATTTTTTATTTATTATTTACATATGTACCTATATTTTCACCTTTTACAGCTTTAATTATATTTTTTGGATCACTCATTGCAAATACTACTAGTGGTATGCTATTGTCTTTACATAAAGATATTGATGTTGAGTCCATTACTTTTAAGTCTTTTTCTAATATCTCTTGATATGTTACAAAGTCTAATTTTTTAGCATTTTCATCTAGTTTTGGGTCTGCTGTATATACTCCATCTATTGTTTTTGCAACTAAAATTGCATCTACTTCCATTTCAGCTGCTCTTAATGCTGCTGCTGTGTCTGTTGAAAAGTATGGGTGTCCTGTTCCACATGCAAATATTACTATTCTATTTTTTTCTAAATGCCTTTCTGCTCTTCTTTGTATAAATGGTTCTGCTATTTGTCTCATTTCTATTGCTGTTTGAACTCTTGCTTCCATACCTCTTTTTTCTATGGCATCTTGAAGTGCTAAACCATTCATAACAGTTGCAAGCATTCCCATATAGTCTGCTGTTGTTTTTACCATTCCTTCTCCATATTTACCTCTCCAAAAGTTTCCTCCACCTACTACTATAGATATTTTTACTCCCATATCGTGTACTTCTTTTATAGCATCACATATTGAATTTATAGTCTTAGGGTCTATTCCAACTTTTCCATCTCCAGCTAATGCTTCTCCGCTTAATTTTAATAATATCTTTTTATATTTTACCTCTGCCAAACTACTCTCTCCTTTGCTACTCTACTTTTATGTAAATTCTTTTACATACTTGATATGGCTATTCTATCATATATATGTAAAAACTTAAAGAGATTTAATTAAAATTTTAGGAAATTATTATTTTTTAGTTTTTTTAATTTAACTACTCAAAAATTGCACAGCATTTTACTCAAAATCTGCACAACAATTTGCTCAAAATTTGCACAATGGTATTGAATTTTTTGTTTTATTATTGTAATATATTATTGAGGTGATAAAATGAGTTTAACTAAACAAGGATATATTCCAAGGCTAATTGATCAAGAAATTGAAAGGAATTTAAAACTTTTTGGAGCAATTAGTATTGAAGGACCAAAATGGTGTGGAAAAACCTGGACTGCTTTAAACCATTGTAATAGTGTTACATATTTAAATAATACAGCTGATAATTTTAGAGAAAAACATTTAGCTGAAATGGACATTAATTTAGTACTAGATAAAGATTATCCTCAACTAATTGATGAATGGCAAGAGGTTCCTGAAATATGGGATGCAATTAGGTTTAAATGTGACCAAGATAAGCAAAAAGGTAAATATATTCTAACTGGTTCTAGTGTCCCTGTAACTAATAAATTTCATCATTCTGGTGCTGGAAGAATTTGCAAAATGAATATGTATACAATGTCTTTATATGAGTCTAACAATTCCTCTGGGGATGTATCTTTAAGAGATTTATTTGATAACAATGTACACAATAAATTATTAGATAATATAAAATTAGAACATATTGCGGACTTAATTGTAAAAGGAGGTTGGCCTGAGGCAATAAATCTTGATTCACGAGATGCCTTAAAAATCTCTCAAAGTTATATTGAGGCTGTTTTGGAAAAAGATATTATTCAAATAGATGGCATTAATAGGGAAAAATCAAAAATGGAAATGCTACTTAGGTCTTTAGCAAGAAATGAAAGTACTATCTCAAACAATAATGTACTAATAAAAGACATTGATAATATAACTTCTGACCGTGATTTATAAATAAGTAGAAATACTTTAGCAGATTATTTAAATGTATTAGATAGATTGCATATTATAAAAAATCAGAATTCATTTATGTATAAAATTCGTTCAAGATTAAATGTTGGAAAAATTGCTAAAAGACATTTTGTTGATCCATCACTAGGTTGTGCTATTTTAAATATAACTCCTGAAAAATTAATGAATGACCTAGAAACTTTTGGATTATACTTTGAAGCTTTATGTGAAAGAGACTTGAGGATTTATTCTGAAAGCATTGGTGCTAAATTATATCATTATAGAGAAAATGATACTGGAATTGAGGTCGATGCAATTATTGAAATTGCTGATGGTGAATATGGTGCTATTGAAATAAAATTGGGTGCTAATAAAGAAGAGGAAGCTGCTTCTAGCTTAAAAAGATTTTATGAGCTTGCTGAAGTAAAACCTAAATTTATGTGCATTATTTGCGGATTATATAATGCTGTAGTTAGAAGACCTGATGGAATTTATGTATTACCAATCACAGCTTTAAAGCCATAATATAAGTACTTATTATTTTGTATAAATACTAATCTACATACATAATATAGATTAGTATTTATTTCATTTTATTCTGCTTAAATTTAATATAATTATATATATAAAGCTACTCTAAAACCTATATCATCAAAAAATGTATCTGGTGTACTATGACCTCTTACTGAAGCTGGTCTTGTTTCTCCTTCTTGCATATAACTACTGCCTCTCCTTACTCTTTCATTTTGATTATAGCTTTCCATAGTCCATTCATATAAATTACCTGCTAAATCATATATATTATTTACTTTATATAATTCACTAGAACCACATACAGTAGCAGAGGTTTGTTCAAAGTATCCTCTTCCTTGTGAATTGGCCACAAAACTTGTTTCGACATTACAAGTACCTTCACTGTATTCTGAATCTATCCAATTCATTATGGCATCCCACTGTATTCCATATATTAATGTACTTGTAACATTATATTTATCTTTATCATTATACATTTCTTTTGCTTTAGTCACAGCACTATTATTTCCTAATGTATTCATACTTTCTCCCCAAGGAATATTAAACCATGGCATTACTCCTTTTTTGCTTATTGCTTTTTCATTTTCATTGCCTGCTTCATATCTTGCTACATAAAATCCTTTATTTGTTATAATACTTTGTATCATTAAATTATATTCATTAACTTCTTCTGTATACTGATATTCCTCTAGTGCTGGTTCTTCATATAATTCCATTGATTGTAATTTTTTATCATAATAACTTGCATATCTTTTAAAAGCTTTTTCATCTTCTACTGGAATCCATACGAATTGATTTCCAATTAAATTATCTCCTGGTATATCTATTTTATCTATAAATTTATTCTTGTCTAATTTATTATCTGATATGACTATTCCAGTATCTTTTTTACCTCCTACATAATAAAACCCTTTTGGAATTGTAACACCATCTATTTTTATATTTTCTACATTATCATATTTTTCAACAAACTCCTCTATATTATTTAACTGTATAAGTTCATTATTTATAGAATTCTGATAAATTTTCGTTCCTTTTTGTGCTTTTTTGAATATTCGATCTTCTCCGAATCGTAAAGCTTATTGCTACTCCTGATAGTATTAATAATACTATTATTGTTACGACTAATGCTACTAAAGTTATTCCTTTTACTTCTTTCTTTAGTTTTTTCATATCTATTTTCTTATTCTCCTTCCGTCTGTTTTTTCTTCTTTATTACATCAATCAATATTTACTTTTGCAATCTTTTTTTATTGCTTATTTTGATTATATAATTTCTTTTCTTTTAATATTCTTTCCTTTACTTTTTTATTTATTCCTAAAGCACAAAAAAGCTATGTGCTATTTTTTATTTTTAAGCACATAACTTTCATCTCTATATTTTTATATAATATTTTCTTTTACTAAATCTTACGATATATATATATATATATATATACAGTATCAAGGCTTTCAAGGTTTTTCATCTATTTTTTCTTTCACTTTATTAATTAATTTAAAGTATCTACTATCGTATTTTCTATTTGTTTTTTGTATTCATCAATACTAACATTATTTTCTTTCATCAAGTTCTTTCCTTCATTAATCATATCTTGGACTGTTTTTCCAAAGAAACTTTTATACATTTCTTTTTCATCATTATTTCCTGCTAATGCTGATGATAATCCATCTTTAGTCATATAGTATATTGCAGAATAACTTATATAGTATAAGTCATCAGAATCTTTTAACTCTTCTCCTATTCTATTCATTAACTCTTGATAATTTTCTTCTGTAAAAGTTTCTTTTCTTATTCCACCATTTATATTAGTGAAAGTAAAATAAAGTGCTACACCAATTACTACTACTAAAATAATAACAATTAAAACAATTAACCAACTTTTACTTTGTTTCTTACTTTTTTCTTCCATATTTTTCTCCTCCTTTTATTTTATAGACAAAATATATCATAATTTTACATATTTTGCAACTAAAATAAAAAGAAAATGATTTTAAAATATTACCACATTTTATTTGATTTAATCTTTTTAGGTTCTTCTACATCTATTTCCTCATCTTCTAATACACTCATAGGATTATCATAAGTAAGAATTTCGAACCTCTTTTTTCCTATTTCTTTAATATACATTTCTTTAAAATCAGAAATTTTTAGATAAAAACTATTAGACATGTGAGTATCTGTTCCTAAAAAATGTATAGCATTTGCTTCTAATAACTTTAATAATATATTCTTTGCTTTACTTCCATATACCCCATCAATACTTGCAAAGTTAGCTTGCAAAAGTGCACCTGCTCTTACCCAGTCTAACACTATTTCTGGTTCTTCTTGAACCATATCATATCTTTCTGGATGTGCTATTATTGGTATGTAGTTTAGAGCTATTAATCTTTCAATTATATTTTCTGTATAAAATATCTTTGACCTAAGTGGTAATTCAAAAAGTACATATCTACTACTACCTAAGCAAGGTATAGTTTCGTTTTTAACTAATTCTACCATTGTAGAAGAGATATATGCTTCTGCACCTATATGAAGTTTTAAATCTATTTCTTCTTCATCTAACTTTTCTTGAATTGCATTAATAATATATTTTCTATCTGTTTTATTAAATTCATATCTTCCTTCTATATAGTGGGAGGTTGCAAATATATCTGTAAATCCTGCTCTATATGCCTCTTTTATCATTTTCATTGTTTCATCAATACTACTTGAACCATCATCTATTTGTGGAAGAATATGAGTATGCATATCTATCATGCAAAAAACTCTCCTTTCTATATTTCAAAATGAAATTAGGCTATAATTACTTATAGCCATTTATACTTTTTAATATGTCTTTTGCCTTATCAGATGGTACATCTACTTTTTCTTTATATTTTTTATTTTCTTTTATTGCATCTTGTATCTGCTTTTCTGTATCAGCTACTTTTTCTTCTATGTAATCATCAATTTCTCTATCCTGTTTTTTTGTAATATGTTCTTCATCTTCTAAATCTATTTTTTTAGATTTTCTTTGAGGAATAGTTGCCGGTGTAGAACTATTACTTGCATAATAGTATTTATTTTCATATTTCTTACTAGATATTTCTATTCTATTTAAAACCACTCCTACTATATTTCCGCCAACTTTTCTTATTCTCTTTTTGGCATCTTTTAAGTCATCTATTTTTGTATATTTATAACTTGTAACTAATATTGTTGATTGTACCATACTTGAGATTATAGTTGAATCTGTAACTAAAAGACATGGTGCTCCATCAAATAATATTACATCAAAGTTTTTAGATGCTTCTTTTATTAATTTTTCTGTTTTATTTGATAACAAAAGTTCTGATGGGTTTGGTGGTATATTTCCTGATGGTAATAAGTATAAATCATCTACTTCTGTACTTTGTATACAGTCATATATATCTAAGTCTTGTCTTTTTCCATATTCATTTATTCCTGATAAGTAATTAGAAAGTCCTGGTGTATTTTTTTGTTGAAATATTTTATGTTGCCTTGGCTTTCTCATATCTGCATCTATTAATAGTATTCTACTACCTGATTGTGCAAATGCTGCTGCTAAATTAGCAGATATCCAGCTTTTTCCTTCTGATTGCACTGTACTTGTTACTAATATTGTTTGACAACCATTTGATTTATTCATAAATTGCAAGTTTGTTCTTAATGCTCTAAATACCTCTGATATAGGAGATTTTGGATCTGTTTGTGTTATTAATTCTTTTTTCATTATTTTCTCCTCCTTTTATCTACCTCATATAAAGGTATTTCTGCTATTACATCAAGTCCTGTTGCATTTTCTATATCTTTACTACTTTTTACTGTATTATCTAAAATATTTGCAATTATAACATAAATAACTGCTAGTACTAATCCTCCTGCTGCAAATATTATTATGTCTTTTGTATGATTTATATTACTAGCTGCTGTTGGTATTTTTGCATCGTCAAGTGGCTGTATATTATCTATTTTATATATTTCTTTTACTTTTTCTGCAAATACTTTTCTTATTTCATTTGCAATTTTTGCAGCTAAATTAGGATCACTATTTGTTACAGTTATTTCAATTACTTGTGTATTTAAACTTGATGTTACTGCTATTTGTCCTTTTAATGCTGCATCTGTAATATTTGTTAATCCTAAATTAGATATAACTGTACTTACTACAGCATCACTTCTTGCTATTTCTCTATATGTACCAAGTAATTGATTATTAAGTGTTAGCTCACTTTGGGTAACACTTTCTCCCCCTTCTTCTGAACTTGAATTATTTGTAAGTATTGCTGTCGCAGTAGCAGAATAAACAGGGTCTATAAAATATGATGTATATATAAATCCTACTGCTATGGCAACTAAGACTATTAAAATTATTCCTATTTTTCTATCCCAAAAAGATTTTAGTATATTTTTTAAATCTATTTCGTCTTCCACTTTTTACCCCTTTTTATATTTTATAGTATAATTTTTTTCTTTTTTTATTTTAAGTAAATTTTATAATGCTATATTTTATTTTATCATATATTCTTATTTTATGCAAGATATGTTTCTTTGCTATTTTTTCCTTTTTTATATCATTTTTTCTTTTTTACTTAAGCCAAAAGTAAATTCTAGATTAAAAACTAACTAAAAATGTTAATCTACTTTTAACTACTAGAATTTACTTTTTTGTACTATTTTTCTAATCTCTTAAATCCTATAAATGCCAATACTCCTAGTATAAATACTGATATTATAACTCCTACTATTGTATAATTTACTCCTGTTTGTGGTAATGGGTCTTTACTTGTTGTTAAGTCTTCTACTTTTTCTATTTTATCTGGTTCTTTATTATTGTTTTGCTCTCCATTTTGATTACTATCGTTATTATTGTCATTTACATTTCCACTTTGGTTATTATTTTG
>ERZ1643246.4294-NODE-4294-length-11421-cov-8.023139_pt1 | contig 11421 bp, 7 predicted proteins | sample MGYA00579265_ERZ1643246 | MGnify/ENA primary metagenome ERZ1643246 (study PRJEB29033, sample SAMEA4952261) | chicken gut metagenome | biome: Broiler Chicken; feature: Gastrointestinal Tract; material: Caecum | place: Ireland | collected 2018 | study: Broiler...
AGAAGCGGAAACAGTTCCAGCCTTCCGGCGAGCATATCAAAGATCATAACGAGTGTCGTTCCATTGCTGAACGCACTGAAATTTCCTGTCGGCCCGACCATTTCAAGTCCAGGGCCGACATTATTTAATGTCGTTGCTACTGCGGTAAAATTTGTTACCAGATCGAAATCATCAATTCCAACCAGCAGTACCGAAAACGCAAAAATCAGAATATAAATAATCATATAGACATTTGCAGCCCTGAGTACTTCGTGTGAAATCAGCCGTCCGTCCATCTGAAGTTTCTTGACTCCGGTAGGATGTACAAGCTGGTTCAGTTCTTTTCTGATGGTCTTTCCGAGAATCAGAATACGGGATACCTTGATTCCTCCTCCGGTACTTCCCGCACATGCCCCTACAAACATCAGCATGACCAGAATGGTCCGTGGCACCTGTGCCCATAGGTTAAAGTCTGTCGTTGCATACCCGGTCGTTGTAATAATAGATCCCACCTGAAAAGCAGAATGCCGGAAAGCCTCTTCTGCGGTCGGATAGGAAGACCGGATATACAAAAAGATCACAAGCACGGCCGCCGCAATGATCCCAAAATACCATCTGACTTCCTCGCTTTTTAATGCTTCTATCGGTTTTTTCAGAAGCAGAAGGAAATAAAAATTAAAATTAACACCGAACAAAATCATGAAAGTTGTCACTACATACTGCAGATACGGCGAATATCCGGCAAGACTGTCGTTCTTAATTCCAAAGCCGCCGGTCCCGGCCGTTCCAAATGTGATGGTAAGTGCGTCAAACAAAGGCATCTTCCCGATCAGAAGAAGTATGATCTGAATGATTGTCATGACAATATAGATCTGATACAGAACTTTTGCCGTACTCTTGATTTTGGAAGTCATTTTTGTGACGGACGGTCCCGGACTTTCCGCCCGCATCAGATTGATATTTTTTCCTCCGCTCAGCGGCAGAATCGCCATAATGAAAACGAGTACTCCCATTCCGCCGATCCAGTGGGTAAAACTTCTCCAAAAGAGAATACAACGCGGCACTACCTCCACATTCGTCAGAACGCTGGATCCGGTGGTTGTAAATCCGGATACTGCCTCAAACAACGCTTCCACCGGATTTGGAATCACTCCGCTTATCACAAATGGTACCGCCCCCACGATGCTCAGTACAATCCATCCAAGGGCAACGCTGGCAAATCCTTCCCTGGAATGGAAGTCTTTGTTTTTTGGTTTCCGAACCGTCAGCGGTATTCCGATTACCAGTGCAGCTGCCATTGTAATCAAAAAAGAAATTCCGCATTTTTCCTGATAAATCACCGCCACAAGACAGGAAGGAAGCATAAACGCCGCCTCAAAATTCAGTATCCACCCTATGATATACATTACCATAGAATAATTCATAGTCTTTACTCCTTTTCCCCGTCTGGTCTCTCATTAATATTTCAGAATATCCGTAATGTCGTGAAGACCCTTGTGAGTTGTCACGATAATCACGGAATCCCCTACTTTCAGCATGTCCTGTCCACGGGCCATCTTCAGTTTTCCATATCTGCTGATATAACATACAAGCAGATGATCCTTTAACGGAAGATCCATAAGCCTCTGGTTTGTGACACTGGAATCTTCCCGGATGACAAACTCCAGCGCTTCCGCCTGTCCGTCCAGGATTTTGTAAAGAGTCTCCACATTGCTTCCAAGGGAATTCTGCATCGCTCTTGTATAGCGGACAATGTGATCCGCCGCAAGGTTTTTCGGATAGATAACGCTGTCAATATCCAGTTCATCCACTACTTCCTCGAAGTGAATCCGGTTGACCTTGGCAATCAGTTTTGCGTTCGAGTATTTTCGTGCAAGCAGTGCAAGCATCAGGTTTTCTTCATCCATATTGGTCAGCGCCACAAAGGAATCCGTATGCATCAGACCCTCTTCCAGGAGAAATTCCTTGTCAGTTCCGTCTCCCTGAAGAATCGTAGCTTCCGGCAGCTGTTCACTGAGCATCTCACACCGCTCTTTATTCTGTTCTATAATTCTGACATCCACCCTCATTTCGAGAAGCTGCTTTGCAAGATAGTATGCTATCGTGCCCCCGCCTACAATCAGTGTACTTTTTGCCTGATGGGTCGGAATCCCCATTTTGCGGAAGAACTTTGCTGTCTCCTTCGGCACTGCCATCATGGATACCATATCGTTGTTCTTCAGAACAAAATCTCCGTTCGGGATCACAACCTGTCCCTGTCTCTCCACGCCGCAGATCATAATGTCACACTTCATTTTGGAAATAATATCCGCGACCTGAAGTCCGTCCATATGGAGTTCCGGATTCATCCGGAATTTGATCATTTCCACCCTTCCTCTTGCAAATGTATCAACCTTCTTGGCGTACGGAAGACGAAGCAGCTGGGAAATCTCCTGAGCGGCCGTCAGCTCCGGATTGATAACAGCCGACAGGCCCATCTGGCGCTTGATGAAGTTTACTTCCTTGCTGTAAATCGGATTTCTTACTCTTGCAATTGTCTGGCACTTTCCCGTCTTCTTCGCGATCAGGCAGCAAAGAAGATTCAATTCGTCTGAACCGGTAACTGCGATCAGAAGTTCCGCATCCATGACACCGGCCTCCACCTGTACCTGATGGCTGGCACCGTTTCCCACAATCCCCATCGCATCAAACTCTTCTTCCGCCTCTTCCACTTTCTTTTGATTCAGGTCAATAATCGTAATATTATGATTTTCAGAGCTAAGCTGGTCTGCAATTGTCGTTCCTACTTTTCCAGCTCCTACAATAATGATATTCATGACTCCTCCTGCGTAAACAAAAAAATTTCATATAATTTTTATGAAATCTTAATCATTATACTCCTTTTCCGCAGAAAAGCAATATCTTTCTCCAAAATTTTACATTGACCCTGACCGTACTTTTCTTTTCATGCAAAAAGACGCCTGCCGGCGTCTTTCTGCTATCATGGCTACACAATATCATGTTATTTGTTCAGTCCCATTTCTTCACGTACTTCGATGAAGCATTTTACGATGAAGTCGATATCTTCTTTTGTATGGCTTGCACATACCTGTGTACGGATTCTTGCTTTTCCCTTCGGTACTACCGGATAGGAGAATGCTACGACATAAACACCTTTTGCCATCATTCTCTTTGCAAATTCTGCGGCTGTCTTTTCATCATAAAGCATAACCGGTACACATGGATGTGTTCCAGGAATTACGTCAAATCCATTTTCATCCAGTTTCTGACGGTAGTATGTGGTCACTTCCTCCAGATGGTCACGGAGTTCTGTGCTTTCGCTTAACATATCAAACAGTTCCATGCTTGCTCCGACAATTGCCGGTGCAAGAGAGTTGGAGAACAGATACGGACGGCTCTGCTGACGAAGCAGGTCAATAATTTCCTGACGTCCGGATGTGTATCCGCCTGATGCTCCGCCCAGGGCTTTTCCAAGTGTTCCTGTAATAATATCTACACGGCCCTCTACTCCACAGTATTCTGCTGTACCACGGCCTTTTTTACCTACAAATCCAACTGCATGGCTGTCGTCTACCATTACAAGAGCATTGTATTTGTCAGCCAGGTCACAGATGCCTTTCAGGTTCGCAATGATACCGTCCATGGAGAATACACCATCCGTAGCGATCAGCTTGATTCTTGCTCCGGCTTCGTCAGCCTCTTTTAATTTTGCTTCCAGATCTTCCATATCATTGTTTTTATAACGATATCTCTTAGCCTTGCACAGACGGACTCCATCGATGATGGATGCGTGGTTCAGCTCATCACTGATAACTGCGTCCTCTGCTTTTAAGATGGTCTCAAACAGACCGCCGTTTGCGTCAAAGCAGGAGGAGTAAAGAATCGTATCATCTGTTCCAAGGAAATCAGAAATCTTTTTCTCCAACTGTTTGTGAATGTCCTGTGTACCGCAGATGAAACGTACGGAAGCAACACCAAATCCTCTCTCGTCGTATGTACGCTTTGCAGCATCGATCAGTCTCTGGTTGTTTCCAAGTCCCAGATAGTTATTTGCACACATGTTGAGATATTCTTTTCCATCTTCCAGTGTGACTTTTGCGCCCTGAGGAGAGCAGATTGGAGCTTCCCCTTTAAAGAGACCTGCTTCTTTGATTTCTTCTACTGTTTTTGAATAGATACTCAAAATATCATTTTTACGTGCCATTTGAATCTTTCTTCCTTTCTGATTTTGGATCTAACTATTAGTCATTGATATGGGACCAGTCAAGTACGACTTTTCCTGAATTTCCGGAAATCATTGCTTCGAATCCTTTTTCGTAATCTTTGATATCGAAACGGTGTGTGATGATATCGGAAATATCCAGTCCTGCCTGAAGCATTGTGGACATCTTGTACCAGGTATCCCATACTTTTCTTCCGTAAATACCACGGATATTCAGTCCGTTGAAGATCACTGTTTCCAGGTCAACCTTTGTCTCTGTTCCCTGAAGTCCAAGAAGAGCGATCTTTCCGCCGTGTTTCATATTGTGAATCATATCGGAAAGTCCTGATGGAGCTCCGGACATTTCCAGTCCTACGTCAAATCCTTCTGTCATGCCGATTTCTTTCATGACATCCGTAAGCTTTTCATCTTTCAGGTTGACTGCTCTTGTCGCGCCAAGCTTCATTGCAAGATCCAGGCGGTACTGGTTGAAATCTGTGATGACAACGTGTCTTGCGCCTGCAAATTTGGCGATTGCGGCTGCCATAATACCAATCGGGCCTGCGCCTGTGATCAGCACATCCTCTCCGAGCATATCATAGGAAAGAGCTGTATGAGTAGCGTTTCCGAACGGATCAAAAATCGCATACATCTCTTCCGGGATGTTCGGGTTGCACGGCCATACATTGGAAGCTGGAATCACAAGATACTCTGCAAATGCACCGTTTCTGTTTACGCCGACGCCCTTTGCGTCCTTGCAGTTTTCTTTGTGTCCTTCCAGACAGTTCCGGCACTTTCCACATGTGATATGTCCTTCACCGGATACCAGGTCTCCTACTTTGAATCCCTGTACGCCAGGACCTACCTCTACGACCTCTCCTACATACTCATGTCCGGCTGTCAGGCCGATCGGGATCGTATGCTGTGCCCATTCATTCCACTGATAAATATGTACGTCTGTACCGCAGATAGCTGTTTTGTGGATTTTGATCTTAACATCATTTGGTCCTACTTCCGGAATCGGCACTCTTTTCATCCATAAGCCGACTTCCGGTTTCTCTTTTACCAATGCCCACATCATGTTATCGCTCATTTTGAATTCCTCCGTTCTTTTGACAAACTGCATAATTTCTATCTTCATAATACTCCCTTCTTTGTAAAATTTCAAGCGTTTTTTCCGTCTCTGGCAAACATTTTGCATGTTTATGTCTTTTTCTCGCATACAAAGACACTTGTCTTCCTACAAAAGGCAACTTGATTTTTTTCCTGATTTTCTCTTTTCTTTTTATAGATCTTTTGGTATAATATATAAGCTGATTCTATCAGTGCCGTGGAGATGTACTCAAGTGGTCGTAAGAGGTCGCACTCGAAATGCGATAGGTCCGCAAGGGCGCGTGGGTTCGACTCCCACCATCTCCGCTCAAAAGCTCTCAGAATGTTCTGGGAGCTTTTTTTCAGTTCAACGCATTAACTTGACGATTCCCGCATTCTGATTGTACCATAGAAAACAGACAGAAACTTACATTTATGCTGGAGGTCGTATCTATTATGAAGAAAAAACTCTTATCCTATCTTCTGATCGTAGCCGGAGGCACCATGACAGCGGCGGCGTTCGGGCTCTTCGTGCTCCCTCAGAATTTTGTCGCAGGAGGAGTCACCGGTCTGTCTGTCATTTTACAGAGACTGATTCCCCTCCCTCTTTCCTGGATCGTACTTTGCATGAATATTCTATTGTTTGTCATCGGATGGTGTTTCGCCGGAAAGGAATTTATCTTTAAGACGCTGATCATGACCTTTCTCTTCCCGGTGCTCCTGGATCTGTTTTCCCAGGTTGATCTGTTTTTGCCGCTTTCCGAAGATCCGTTTTTAAGCAGCCTGATTGCCGGAGCTCTGCTCGGAATCGGCAGCGGAATCATTCTGCGGGCCAATGGCTCCAGCGGCGGATTCGATATTCTGGGTGTTGTACTGAATAAGAAGTTCCGGATCCCGGTATCCGTTGTCATGTATGTGTGCGACTGCACGGTCATCCTTTTGCAGGCAGTCTCCAAACCGCTTTTGCAGACTGTCTACGGAATCGTCGTGATCCTTCTGACAAGCATTATGGTCAATAAGGTCATTACTTACGGCCGCTCCGAAGTCCAGCTTCTGATCTTTTCCGCTGAACACGAAAAGATCCGGCAGGAGCTTCTGCACACCTTTGATCTGGGGCTCACCTTTCTCCAGGCGGAAGGCGGCTATCACCTGGATCCTTCCAAGGTCATCCTGACGATCCTTCCCTACCGGAAGATCAATGATGTGAAAAAGATGATCTACACCATCGACCCGACGGCCTTTATCGTCATCGATGATGTCAACTATGTTGGTGGCCGGGGCTTTACCATTTCCAGGTAATCTTTTCGGATCGTAAAGATTTTTTTAATAGTTTCTTTTGTTTTTTAAGAATCCTTTTATCCGGCGGACACATTCCTTTCATATTTATCCGGTATAGTAGATATCGTAATAGTTATTCAACTATGAAACCAAACATAAACCTTCCAACCCTCAAAAGAAAAAAAGACTGGAAGCAGAATCCAAAGCCCATAGGAATTCTGCTTCCAGTTTTCTTTTACGTTCTATCGGTTACCGAATCAGCATGGCGTCGCCAAAACTGAAGAACCGGTAACGTTCTTTTACTGCTTCCTCATATGCGTGAAGCACATGTTCTCTTCCAGCCAGCGCGCTGACCAACATAATCAAAGTCGATTCCGGAAGATGAAAGTTGGTCAGAAGACAGTCCAGCACCTTAAACTGATAACCAGGATAAATGAAAATCTCCGTCCATCCGCTGCACTCGGAAAGGGTTCCGTCCGGCTTCGCGGCCGACTCCACTGTCCGGCAGCTGGTCGTTCCAACGCAGATGACCCGGTGTCCTTCCCGCTTCGCCTTGTTGATCTTCTCCGCCTCAGATGCCTCGATCCGGTAGAATTCGGAGTGCATGTGATGCTCCTGGATATTTTCCACTTTGACAGGCCGGAAAGTTCCCAGGCCCACATGGAGCGTCACATGGGCAATCTCCACCCCGCTTTCTTTGATTTCTTCCAGAAGTTCCGGTGTGAAATGGAGCCCTGCTGTCGGAGCTGCCGCCGAACCGCTGTGCTTTGCATACACGGTCTGATAACGGTTTTTATCCTCCAGCTGATGGGTAATATACGGCGGCAGCGGCATCTGTCCAAGCTGATCCAGGATTTCCTCAAAAATCCCTTCATAGGTAAACTGGATCAGACGGTTGCCCTCTTCCACCACGTCAATGACTTCCCCTGTCAAAAGCCCTTCGCCAAAGCTGATTTTCGTCCCTGGCTTCGCCTTTTTCCCAGGCTTTACCAGCGTCTCCCAGATATCATTTTCCTTTCTCTTTAAGAGCAGGATCTCGATCCTGGCATTCGTCCCCACCTTGGATCCGATCAGCCGTGCCGGAATGACCTTGGTGTCATTGATGACCAGGCAGTCTCCCGGCTCCAGATATTCTTTAATATCCCGGAATGTCCTGTGTTCGATTTCTCCGGACTCCTTGTCAAGGACAAGGAGTCTGGAACCGGAACGATCCTCAAGCGGATCCTGCGCAATCAGTTCCTGGGGAAGTTCAAAATAAAAATCCTCTTTTTTCATCATGACGTCGTTCCCTCTTTACTGTCTTAACTCGATTCCCATGCTCTCCAGTCCGTTGAGGATCTTCTTCATGGCTTTTGTCACATCCGCTTCCTCAAGAGTTCTGTCTTTTGCACGGAATACGATCGAGTAGGCAATCGATTTATATCCTTCTTTGATCTGCGCTCCTTCATACAGGTCAAACAGATGGTAGCTCTCCAGAATGCTGCCGCCTCTCTGCTCAATCATGGCTTCAATCTGGCCGGCAAGAATCTCTTTTGGCACGACCATGCTGATATCTCTTGTCACCGCCGGGAATTTTGCGATACCGGTGTATTTCCGGTCAAAGGTTGCCCGTGAGACTACCTCCGGCATATCGATCACCGCAATATAGACGCGTCCGCCAATGCCGTAATTTTCCGCAACAGCCGGGTGAACCTCTCCGAGATATCCTACAACCGTTCCGTCATAGACGATATTGGCCTGGCGTCCCGGATGCAGGAACGGCTTTCCGGCATTCGGATCGTACTGTTCTTTTTTGCGCATTCCGACTTTTTCAAAGAACTCTTCTACAACACCTTTCATACTGAAGAAGTCTCCTTCTCCGTACATTCCCAGGGTGAACTGCATCCGCTCTTCCGGAAGCTCTGTCAGAGGCAGGGACTTCGGAAGATAAATATTTCCGAGCTCATAAAGTCTGACATCTTTATTTCTCCGGTTATAGTTGGTTGCAAGGGACGTCAGCATACCGTTCAGAGAAATGGTACGCATAATGCTGTAGTCCTCTCCCAGCGGATTGGAAATCTGAATTGCCTGGCGTTCCGGTGCATCTTCCGGGAACAAAAGCTTGTCAAACACCTTCGGGCTTTCAAAGGAATAGGTCATTCCCTGGCTGAATCCACAGAATTCCGCGATTTCTCTTGCAGAAGCCTCAATTCTCTGTTTGAAAGAAAGCTTTCCAGTCGTTGCCTCTCCTTTCGGGAGGGTGGTCGGAATATTGTCATAGCCGTAGAATCTCGCCACTTCCTCCGCCAGATCCGCAATGCGGAAAATATCCTGGCGGAATGTCGGAGCTACGATCTCGTTGGTTTTCTCATCGTATACCAGTTCCACCTTTGCCAGGTAGCCAAGCATCTCTTCTTTGGAAATCTCTGTTCCCAGCAGACGGTTGATGGCATCTGCGTCAAACGGAACACGAACCGGCTCTTTCACCTTTCCGTACACATCTACTGTGCCTCCTACGACTTCTCCGGCTCCCATCTCTTCTACCAGCTGGCAGGCACGGTCAATCGCCGCTTTCGCATTGTTCGGGTCCAGTCCCTTTTCAAACTTTCCGGAAGCATCTGTACGAAGTCCTACCCGTTTGCTGGACTTCCGGATATTGGTTCCGTCAAAACATGCCGCCTCAAACAATACTGTATGCACATGGTCTGTGATCATGGAATTCTCTCCTCCCATGATACCGGCGATTCCGATGGATTTCTCACCATCACAGATCATCAGCACATCTCTATCCAGATGACGCTCCTGTCCGTCCAGAGTCGTGAAGGTCTCTCCATCTTCCGCATTCCGGACGATAATCTCTCGTCCCGCAATCGTATCCAGATCGTACGCATGCATCGGCTGTCCATACTCTTCCATGACATAGTTGGTAATATCTACCAGGTTATTGATCGGACGGATTCCAACAGAAGCCAGTCTTCTCTGCATCCACTTCGGAGAAGGTCCGATTTTGATATTTTTTACGACTCTTGCGCAGTATCTGGAACAAAGGTCCTGATTTTTTACTGTTACTTTGATATAATCAGAAGCATCTTCCTCATTTCCGGTTTCTGTGACAACCGGCGGGTGAAAGCTCTTTCCAAACGTGGCGGCCGCTTCTCTTGCGATTCCGACAACACTAAAACAATCTACACGGTTCGATGTAATTTCATATTCAAATACCGCGTCGTGAAGTCCCAGCACCTCAATGGCGTCCGCTCCTACTTCCACGTCATCCGGGAAGATATAAATTCCGTTCTCCGGCGCTTCCGGGTACATTTCCCGTGTGGAGCCAAGCTCTTCGATGGAGCACATCATGCCGTAGCTGTCCACGCCGCGCAGCTTGCCGGCCTTAATCTCGATGCCGCCTTTGGTTCTGCTTCCGTCGTGGCCTCCCGCCACACGTCCTCCTACGAGGACCACCGGAACCTTCTGTCCTTCTGCCACATTCGGCGCTCCGGTTACGATCTGGATCGTTTCGCTGCCAATATTGACCTGGCAGATGACCAGCTTATCCGCATCCGGATGTTTCTCGATTTTTTCGATCTGTCCTACTACAATCTTGTCCAGATCCTCATCCATCTTTTCATATCCCTCTACCTTGGTACCGGACAGCGTCATGGCGTCTGTGTACTCCTGCTCTGTCACGTCCAGATCCGGGACATATGCTTTTATCCATGATAATGATGTATTCATGATCGTTCTTCCTCCCTTATCCTAGAACTGCTTTAAGAATCTGATGTCATTTTCGTACAGCAGTCTCATATCATCGATCTCATATTTCAGAAGGGCGATTCGCTCAAGCCCGACTCCAAACGCAAAACCGGTATAAACTTCCGGATCAATGCCGCACATTTCCAGTACATGCGGATGCACCATTCCGCAGCCCAGAATCTCAATCCATCCAGATCCCTTACAGAACCGGCATCCTTTTCCGCCGCATTTGAAACAGGTCACATCCACCTCGGCACTCGGCTCTGTAAACGGGAAATGGTGCGGACGGAATTTTGTCTTTGTCTCCGGTCCGAACAGCTCTTTTGCAAATACTTCCAGTGTTCCCTTCAGATCCGCGAAGGAAATATTCTTGTCCACAACCAGCCCCTCGATCTGATGGAAAGACGGAGAATGGGTCGCATCTACCTCGTCAGAACGGAATACACGTCCCGGTGAGATCATGCGGATCGGAAGTTTGCCCTGCTCCATGACACGGGCCTGTACCGGGGATGTCTGCGTTCTGAGGACAATATCCTTATTAATATAGAACGTGTCCTGCTCATCCTTCGCCGGATGATCTGCCGGAATGTTGAGCTTTTCAAAGTTGTAGAGATCGTACTCGATTTCCGGTCCCTCAATGACTTCATATCCCATTCCGATGAAAATCCGCTCCACCTCTTCCTGGGCAATCGTATTCGGATGACGGTGTCCTACCACATTCTTTTTCGACGGAAGCGTAACATCAATGACTTCCGCTTTCAACTTTTCTTCCCGGATCTTTGCGTCCATCTTTTTCTTTGTCTCATCCAGAATGCCTTCGATCTCCTGGCGGACTTCATTGACCATCTGTCCCACCTTCGGGCGCTCCTCGGCCGCTACATCTTTCATTCCTTTCAGAACTGCTGTCAGCTCTCCCTTTTTTCCTAAAAACCTGACTCTTACATCATTTAACTTTTCCGGCACATCCGCAGCCTGAATCTGCTTTAATGCCTCTTCTCTGATGCTCTGAAGCTTTTCTTTCATGATTTTCCTCCTTTACATGTAAAGAATCCCGTCTTCCGGATTCTCCATCTGCTGTGTGCCTGCCATAAAAAATAGGCTACGCCTATTCAACTCCCCTGCCCCTCAATCATGAGGGGGTT
>ERZ1643246.4295-NODE-4295-length-11419-cov-4.846973_pt1 | contig 11419 bp, 10 predicted proteins | sample MGYA00579265_ERZ1643246 | MGnify/ENA primary metagenome ERZ1643246 (study PRJEB29033, sample SAMEA4952261) | chicken gut metagenome | biome: Broiler Chicken; feature: Gastrointestinal Tract; material: Caecum | place: Ireland | collected 2018 | study: Broiler...
CAGGTCGCCGGTCATGACGCCGGATTCGATGGTGTCGATGGTGGCCTTTTCCAGCACATCGGCAAACCGCTGCAGGGCGTCGATGCCGTCCAGCTCGCCGCGCTTGCGCAGCGCACCCGACCAGGCAAAGAGGGTGGCCACCGGGTTGGTGGAGGTTTCCTCGCCCTGGAGGTACTTGTAATAGTGGCGGGTGACGGTGCCGTGGGCGGCCTCGTACTCGTAGTTGCCGTCGGGGGAAACCAGCACCGAGGTCATCATGGCCAGCGAGCCGAAAGCCGTCGAGACCATGTCGCTCATCACGTCGCCGTCGTAGTTCTTGCAGGCCCAGATGAAACCGCCCTTGCTGCGGATGACCCGGGCTACCGCGTCGTCGATGAGGGTGTAGAAGTATTCGATGCCCAGGGCCTCGAACTTCTCCTTGTACTCGGCGTCATAAATTTCCTGGAAAATATCCTTGAAGGTATGGTCATACTGTTTGGAGATGGTGTCCTTGGTGGAAAACCACAGATCCTGTTTGGTATCCACCGCAAACTGGAAGCAGGACCGGGCAAAGCTGGTGATGGAGCTGTCCTTGTTGAACTGGCCCTGGATCACGCCGGCGCCGTCAAAGTCGTTGATGGTCTGGCGGAAGGTGGTGCCGTCCTTGCCGGTGAAGACCAGTTCCGCCTTGCCGGGGCCGGGCACGCGGTACTCGGTGGCGCGGTAGACGTCGCCGAAGGCGTGACGGGCAATGGTGATGGGCTGCTGCCAGGTGCGCACCACCGGCGAGATGCCCTTGACCATGATGGGCGCCCGGAAGACCGTGCCGTCCAGAATGGCGCGGATGGTGCCGTTGGGGCTCTTCCACATCTGGGAAAGGTGGTATTCCTGGACCCGCTGGGCGTTGGGGGTGATGGTGGCGCACTTCACCGCCACGCCGTATTTTTTGTTGGCGTTGGCTGCGTCGATGGTCACCTGGTCCTGGGTTTCCTCCCGGTGGACCAGGCCCAGATCGTAGTACTCGGTCTTCAGGTCCACAAAGGGCAGAATCACCTCATCCTTGATCTGTTTCCACAGGATGCGGGTCATCTCGTCGCCGTCCATCTCCACCAGGGGAGTGGTCATCTTGATCTTTTCCATTGGCAGCTACCTCATTTCCCTCTCACCGGCAGGGCCGCCCGCGCGGAGTCCCTGCGGGTCATATTTTGCATGTATGTTTATGCACGTTTATTATACTGCCTGCAACCCGATTGTGCAAGGCCCGGCCGCCGGTTGCGGGGCAGGGAACCCTGTGGTATGATGAAGACCCCACCCCGCGCAAGACAGGAGGAATCACCCTATGGAATATCGCGCCGTTTGCCCCGCCCGGTTTGTGGCCCGGCCCAACCGCTTTGTGGCCCGGGTGCAGCTGGACGGTGCCGAGCAGACCGTCCATGTAAAGAACACTGGCCGTTGCCGGGAACTGCTGGTACCCGGCGCCACCGTCTACCTGGCCGAAGGGGACAACCCCGCCCGCAAGACCCGGTATGATCTGGTGGCCGTGCAGAAAGGGAGCCTGCTCATCAACCTGGACTCCCAGGCGCCCAACAAGGTCTTTGCCGAGTGGACCCGGGCGGGGCAGTTCCGCCCGGGACTGACCCTGCTGCGCCCCGAAACCCGCTGGGGCAACTCCCGGTTTGATTTTTACTGGGAGGATGCCGCCGGCCACCGGGGCTATGTGGAGGTCAAGGGCTGCACCCTGGAGGAAAACGGCCACGCCCGCTTTCCCGACGCGCCCACCCTGCGGGGCGTCAAACACCTGGAGGAACTGGCCCTGTGCCGGCAGCAGGGGTACGAGGCCACCGTCTGCTTTGTGCTGCAGATGGCCGGTATGGCGGATTTTGCCCCCAACGACGCCACCCACCCGGAATTCGGGGCGGCGCTGCGCCGGGCAGCCCAAAGCGGGGTGGAGGTGCTGGCCCGGGAATGCACCGTGACCCCCGCCACCCTGACGCTGGCCGGACCGGTGCCGGTGCGGCTGTAAAAAACCGGATACGCAAAACACCCGGCCGGGGCACAGGGTCCCGGCCGGGTGCTGTATTTCGGGTGGGTTACAGGATAACGTTTTTCTGCTGCCCGTCCAGCCAGGCGGCCAGATTGTCAAAGACAATCTCGGCCCGCAGGCTCATGCTCTCCCGGGTGGCAAAGGCCACATGGGGGGTCACCAGGCAGTGGGGGCAGTGCAGCAGCGGTTCGTCGTCGGCCAGCGGCGGTTCGCTGTCAAAGACGTCGATGCCGGCCCCGGCAATCACGCCCCGCTGCAGGGCGTCGGCCAGGTCTTGGGTCACCACCACGGGGCCGCGGGCCACGTTGATCAGCAGCGCCGTGGGCTTCATCATGGCCAGCTTCTCGGCGTTGATCATGCCGCGGGTGCTGTCGTTCAGCGGGCAGTGCAGCACCACCAGGTCGGACTGGGCCAGCAGCTCCTCCAGGCTGACCTGCCGCACATAGTCCGGCGCGTCGGCGTGCACCGTGCGGCTGTGGGCCAGCACCGGACAGCCGAAGGCATGGAACAGCGCCGCCGTGCGGGTGCCGATCTTGCCCAGGCCGACGATGCCCACCGTCTTGCCCTGCAGTTCGCCGCCCACCAGGCCGTCCTTGGTGCCGCCGGCCCGGCAGCGGGCCTCCACGGCGGACAGATTGCGGTAGAGGGACAGCGCCATGCCCAGCACCAGCTCGGCCACCGCCTCGTTGGAATAGCCGGAGGCATTGCTCACCGCAATGCCCCGGGCTTTGGCGGCGTCCAGCCCCACGTGGTCTACGCCGGTGAAGGCCACGTCGATGAATTTCAGCCGGGGGCAGGCTTCAATCACCGCCCCGGGCAGGGGCATGTTGGCCAGAATCATGGCGTCGGCGTCCCGGGCTTCCCGGATCAGCACGGCGGGGTCGGTGGATTTTTCGTATTCCGCAAAGGTATGGCCCTGGGCCTCAAAAGGAGCCTTGCGGGCGGCCAGCTCCTGGGCCGAGATGCCCAGCGATTCCATAATAACGATCTTGCTCATCGTAACTTCCTTCCTCTCTGCAAAAACCTGAACAGAGCATACCACCCCCAGCCCGGCCGGTCAAGGGGCTCTGCAGGTCCGGACGTCCATTTTGGGGATTGCACAGGCCGCCCGGAACCCGTATAATGGTTACAAAACAACGCCCCATCCCCCAAAAACAAAAAGCCCCCGCCAGGGGGCGTGTGCCGGGAATTCAGGCCACCGGCAGCACCAGGTGGAGCACCAGCCCCGCCGCGCCGCACAGGCACATGGTCAGGATGGGGTCCCACTTGGCCTTGCGCAGAATGACCAGAGCCGCCACAAACAGGGCGGTGTCGATCCACTGGATGTTTTCGGCCCGCAGGGGGGCGCCGTCCAGCACCACCAGGACCAGAATGGACAGCCCCGCACCCAGGATCAGCGCCACCACCACGGGGCGCAGGCAGGCCAGCACGTTCTGCAGTACCGACAGGTTTTTGTACTTGTTGTACACCCAGGCCAGCAGCGATACCAGCACCAGTGCCGGGGCAATGCAGCCCAGGGTGGCCACAAGGGCGCCGGGAATGCCGGCGATGCGCACCCCCACGAAGGTGGCAGAGTTGATGGCAATGGGGCCGGGGGTCATCTGGGCAATGGTGATCAGATCGGTGAATTCCCGCAGGGTCAGCCAGGGATGGCGTTCCACCACCTGGCTCTGGATCAGCGGCATGGCGGCGTAGCCGCCGCCCACGCTGAACAGCCCCACCTGCAGGAAACTCAAAAACAGTTGCAGGTAGATCATCGGCGCACCGCCTTTCTGTGCTGGTAAACGGCGCGCAGCACCCCAAAGGCGGTGGCGGCCAGAATGATCAAAATCACATTGATTTGCAGCAGGGAACTGGCCACAAAGGCGGCCACCATCAGCCCGATGAACAGCACCGACCGGGTCTTGAGCACATCGCCCCCCAGGTCGCAAACCACATCCAGGATGACGGCGGCCACGCCGGCCTGCATCCCCTTGAGCACCAGCGCCACATAGGGGTTGGTGGCGAAAGCCTGGTAGATGAAGGAGATGACCGTCAGGATGACCATGGGTGGCAGGATGGACCCCAGCACGGCCACCGCCATGCCGAGCAGACCTTCCACCTGCCAGCCCACCAGAATGGCGGCGTTGACGGCGATGGCCCCCGGCGAGGACTGGGCCAGGGCGGTCATGTCCAGCATCTCCTGCTCGTCGATCCAGTGCAGTTCATCCACGAATTTGCGTTTCATGAAGGTGACGATGACATAGCCGCCGCCGAAGGTGAAGGCGCTGATGTACAGCGTGCTGAAAAACAGGGCCCGCAGCCGTTGGGCGCGGGTCATGGGGTGTTCGTCCATAGGGTTCCTCCCAAAATCGTGTTTCTTCTATCATACCGCCAAGACCGGCCGTTGTGAAATGCCGATTTTTTATGGCTGTCATGCATTTTTTGTAAAAAAGAGAGGGGTTGCCATGACCATTCGCCATCTGCGTATCTTTGTGGCGGTCTACCGGGCCGAAAACGTCACCCACGCGGCGGAGGAACTGCACCTGACCCAGCCCGCCGTCACCCGGGCCGTGCAGGAACTGGAACAGTACTATGGAACCCGCCTGTTTGAGCGGATGTACCGCCATCTTTCCCCCACCGAGGCGGGGCGGCGGCTCTACCCCCAGGCGGTCCACCTGCTGGACTCCTTTGACAGCATCGAGACCGGCCTGCGCAACTGGGACACCCTGGGGCTGATCCGGGTGGGGGCCACCGTCACGCTGGGGGGCACCCTGCTGCCGGCGCTGGCCCGGCGGTTTGCGGCCGACCACCCCGGCGTGCGGCTGCAGGTCACGGTGGCCAACGGCGAAACCCTCACCGCTGCCCTGTGTGAGAACCGGCTGGATCTGGCCCTGCTGGAAAGCCGTCCCACGCTGCCCGACCTCTGTGTGGAGGAAATCGGCACCGACCGCCTGTGCGCCGTCATGGCCCCGGACAGCCCCTTTGCCGCCGGCGAAGCGCTGACACTGGAACAGCTGGCCACCGCGCCGCTGCTGGTGCGGGAGCAGGGCAGTACGGCCCGGGCGGTGCTGCAGCGGGCGCTGGAAGCCCGGGACCTGCCGCTGCAGCCCCTGTGGGAGAGCGTCAGCACCGAGGCGCTGCTCCAGGCGGCCGCCCGGGGGCTGGGGGTGGCGGTTCTGCCCGAAGCCCGGGCCCGGGCCGCCGTGGCCCGGGGGCAGGTCTGCCTGCGGCCCATCGCAGAGCCGGGCCTGGTGCGCCGCCATGTGGCCGCCTGGCACAAGGAAAAATATCTCACGGCGTCGATGCAGCGCTTTCTGGCGCTCTGCCGCGACCCGTCCCGCTGAGGAGGAATTCCCCTATGCCGATCATCAATCTGTTGGTCAAACCCGCCTCCAGCCTGTGCAACATGCGCTGCCGGTACTGCTTTTACGAGGACGAGGCCACCCACCGCACCCAGGCCAGCATGGGCATCATGAGTCGGGACACCGCCCGCCGGATGCTGGCCCAGGCACTGGAGGCGGCCGGGCCCTCCGGGGCGCTCCATGTGATGTTCCAGGGGGGCGAACCCACCGTGGCGGGGCTGGATTTCTTCCGGGATTTCGTGGCCGAGGCCGCCCGGCAGAATACCGCCCGCATCCCTCTGGCCTACGCCATCCAGACTAACGGCCTGGCCCTGGACGAAGGCTGGGCGGATTTTCTGGCGGAGCACCGGTTTCTGGTGGGGCTTTCGGTGGACGGGGACAAAGCCCTCCACGACGAGTTCCGGGTGGACGCCGCCGGCAAGGGCACCTGGACCCGGGTGCAGAAAAATCTGGCTTTGCTCCAGCGCCGCGGGGTGGAATGCAACCTGTTGTGTGTGGTCACCCGGCGGTGCGCCAAACGGGCGGTGGCCGTCTACCATGCCCTGCAAAAGACCGGGGTATCCTACCTGCAGTTCATTCCCTGCCTGGACCCCCTGGAGGAGGCCCGGGGCAGCCGCCCCTGGTCGCTGACGCCGGCGGACTACGGCGCCTTCCTCTGCGCGCTGTTCGACGCCTGGTACGCCGACTGGGCGGCGGGCCGCTACACCAGCGTGCGGCTCTTTGAGGATTACGTCCACCTGGCCATGGGGCTGCCGCCCTCCACCTGTGCTTCGGGCGGACGGTGCGGCTCCTACTTTGTGGTGGAGGCGGACGGCAGCGTCTACCCCTGCGATTTTTACGTGCTGGACCCCTGGAAGCTGGGCAACCTGTGGGACACCCCCCTGGAAGCACTGGGCCGCAGCGAAAAGGCCGCCGCCTTCCTGCGGGAGGGCCTGGACCGGCCTGCGGCCTGCGGGGAGTGCCCCTGGGCGCAGCTGTGCTGCGGCGGCTGCAAGCGGGACTGGACCACCGATGCCGCCGGGCAGCGGCAGAATTACTATTGCCCGTCCTTCCGGCAATTTTTTGCCCACGCCGAACCCCGGCTGCGCCGCATTGCCGCCGCTGAGGCCGCCGCCCGCCGCCGGTAAAGGGCGGCGCTTTGTGAAAAAATACCGCACCCCGTTGCCTTTTGGACTCCCTTTGTGCTATGCTAATAGCAATCTGCGTTGTGATCCGGGCATACGGAAAAGGAGCGGTACCTATGAATGTATTGATCAGTTCCCACGAATACGATTACCATACCCTGCTCAAGGTGGCCGAAATGGCCGGCCTGGCGGGCATCGTGGGGTTCCATCCGGCGGGGGAGGATTATCTGCTCACCTTCCCCGATGACGACAAGGCCGAAGCCCGCATTGCCGACTACAAGGCCCGCCTGAAGGACCTGGAGGACAACATCTGGATGCATTGAGCCCTTCGGGAAAACTGTATGAAAATCACGCTCCGCTTTGTGCGTATTGCACAGGGCGGGGCATTTTTCTTGCCACTTACCCGGGGGTGCGTACTTGTCTTTTGCCGGGCAGCTGCTACAATAGTAGGCAGAATCTGGCCGCCGCGGGCGGCCGGTAAAGGGGGAAAGACGGCGGGCGGGCCCTGCCGGAAACGGAACGATGGAGACAAATACATCCGCCACCAAGGCCCTGCTGGAGGGACATTCGGTGCGCAGTCTGGTGCTGCGGCTGGGGGTCCCGGCCATGTTCGGGCAGTTTTTCAACCTGCTGTACAGCATAGTGGACCGCGTCTTTGTGGGGCGGCTGCCCCAGGGGGGCGAGCTGGCCCTGGCCGGCATCGGCATCTGCGCGCCGGCCCTCACCGCCGTCACGGCCTTTGCCTACATGGTGGGCATTGGCGGCGCGGCGCTCATGAGCATCAGCCTGGGGCAGCAGAACGCCGACCGGGCCCGCCAGGCTCTGGGCAACGCCTTCTGGCTGCTGGTGGGCATCGGGGCGGCGGTGACGGCGGTGCTGCTGCCGCTGCACAAACCGCTGCTCTACCTGCTGGGCTGCAGCGACGCCCTTTACCCCTACGCGAGACCCTATTTTACCGTGTATATCCTGGGTACCCTGGCTTCGCTGCTGGGGGTGGGGCTCAACCAGTTCCTGCTGGCCCAGGGCTTTGCCCGCCAGGGAATGATCGCCGTGGTGCTGGGCGCCCTGACCAATGTGGTGCTGGACCCGCTGTTCCTCTTCGGGCTCCGGCTGGGGGTGGTGGGCGCCGCGGCGGCCACCGTGCTGTCCCAATGCGTCATGGCCGTCTATGTGGTGGTGCAGCTCTGCCGCCCCGGTATGCCGGTGCCCCTGCGGCTGCACCGGCCCCGGGCCGCCCTCTGCCGGCGCATCGTAGCCATCGGGTCGATGTCCTTCCTCATCACGCTGCTGGACAACTTCATCATCATTCTGCTCAACATCGTGCTGCGGCAGTACGGCGGCGACCGGGGCGACGCTCTGATTACCTGCGCCACCGTGGTGCAGAGCTTCCTCACCATCGTCTTCTGCCCGTCCCAGGGTATCACCACCGGCTGCGGCACCATCTTCAGCTACCACTACGGCGCCGGCAACTACCCCAAGGTGCGGCAGGCTTTCTGGTGGGTCTTCGTGCTGTGCGGGGTCTACATCGGGTTGCTGGAACTGGCCGTCCAGGCGGTGCCGGGGGTGTTTGCGGGGCTGTTTTTGCAGGACGAGGCCCTCATCGGGCTGGCGTCGGTCTGCCTGCGCCGCTACACCCTGGCCCTGCTGGGGGTGGCCGTGCAGTATGCCCTGGTGGACAGCCTGACCGCCATGGGCAAGGTGCGGTATGCCTTCCCGCTGTCCATCTTCCGCAAGCTGCTCTACCTGGTCTGCCTGGTGGTGCTGCCCCGGCTGGGCCCGGTGGAAAACGTCTTCTACGCCGGCAGCCTCTCGGATCTGGCGGGGGCCACCTTCAGCGTGGTGGTGTTTTTCCTCTTTGTGCTGCCCCGGCTGCGGCGGGAGATGCAGCAGCCTGCCTGACAGACGAAAAAATCGTAAGTTTTGGTGGCAAAAGGATGCGAACGGGATGAGGTTTGCTTAATTTTCGTAACTCTGCACAAAGATTGCCCGGCGGCAGGGGGGCAAACCTTCCAGGATGAACGAATTTAGATTTTTTGGACCGAATCCCCTTGCACAACCCGGGACACCCTGCTATAATAGCCACAACACCAAACCAGACCGGAAACGTAACAATGGGGTTGCGAAGCCAAGACCATGGCTCGCAACCCCGTTTTTGTTTCCCCGGTGGGGTGCAAGCAACCACAAAGGCGTGCAGTCCTGAAGGACTGTGCGCCTTTTCCCTTTTCGGAGGGAAGAACACTGCAGAAAAGAGGGAACCACAGATGAGAAAGCACAAACGAGTACTTGCGTTGACGATGGCCGCCGCCATGGGGCTGAGCCTGCTGGCGGGCTGTGGATCGTCCACCCAGCAGCAGGCGGGCGCCGGGTCGGAGACCGCCGCTTCCTCTGCGGCGGAGAGCACCGCCTCGGCGGAAGGCGCCACCACCGGCGCCGAGGATAACGTCATCCGGGTGGGTGTTGTCTGCAGCATGACGGGCGGTTCCGCCATCTACGGCGAGGGCGCCCAGAACGCGGTGGATATGGCCGTGGAGGAGATCAACGCCGGCGACAGCGGCTATAAGATCGAGATCGTCAACAACGGCCAGGTGGCGGACGATGCCAAGGACGCCAAGCAGGCCATGAACGCCTACAACCTGCTGATGGCCGAACAGCCCGAAGCCATCGTGGGCAGCTTCTTCTCCTCGGTGACGTTGCCCATGGCCACCCAGGCCGCGGCGGACAACATGCTGCTGCTGGCCACCGGCGCCACCAACGTGGACGTCACCCTCAAGGGCGATACGATTTTCCGCAACTGCTTCATCGACCCCTACCAGGGCAAGATGGCGGCCCTCTTTGTCAAGGACAAGGGCATCGGCAAGGTGGCGGTCATCTACGCCAAGGACGATGACTACTCCAACGGCCTGAAGGACGCTTTTGTGGAAAACTGTGAGGCCAACGGCATCGAGGTCACCTACACCGGCGAGTGCATGACCACCGACACCGACTATTCCTCCCAGGCGGCCCAGGCGGTAGCCTCCGGCGCCGAGTTCCTGTATTATCCCTGCTTCCTGGACACCGTCCCCCTGTTGGTGGGTGCGGCCCGCAACGCAGGCTTCACCGGCATCATCATGGGCGGTGACGGCTGGGACGGCGCCGACACCACCGGTCTGGAAGACAAGTTCGACAACTGCTATTTCACCAACCACTACTCCAGCGAGGATACCTCCCCGGCGGTGGTCAACTTCGTCCAGAAATTCACCGAGAAGTACGGCACCGAGAGCCTGAACGCCTGCGCGGCGCTCTACTATGACGCCATGTACATGCTGGTCCAGGCGGCCGAAAACGGCGGCGGCACCGACACCGCCAGCCTGGTCAAGGGCATGAAGGGCATGAGCTTCTCCGGCGTGGGCGGCGACATCACCCTGGACGAGAACGGCGACGCCATCAAGTCCATCGTTTTCAACACCTATGTGGACGGCCAGGGCAAGTGGGCCGAAACGCTGGATGCCGAAGGCAAGGTCGTGGCCTCGGCCGAATAACAACCAACCACGGTAACCCCGTATCCTGCGCGGCGGCCTCCGGGCCGCCGCGCCTTATTCTAGGGCAGGTTTTCCTGCCGGGAAAGGTGAAGGTAGCATGACACTCTCGCTGTTTATCCAAAGCCTGATCAATGGGCTGAACCAGGGCGCCATCTATGCGCTGATCGCCCTGGGCTACACCATGGTGTACGGCATCATCCGGATGATCAACTTCGCCCACGGCGATTTCATCATGATCGGTTCCTATACCCTGTTTTATACGATTCCCCTCATGGTCAATGCCGGCATGCCGGCCTGGCTGGCGGTGGTAGTGGCCATTGCGGTCTGCGCCGTGCTGGGCGTTCTGGTGGAAACCTTCGCCTACCGGCCGGTGCGCAAGGCGGGTTCCATGTCCGCCCTGATCACCGCCCTGGCCATGAGCATCTTCCTGCAGAACCTGGCCATGGTGCTCTTCGGCGCCAAGCCCCACAACGTGCAGGCCATCTTCAGCCTGCCCACCATCACGGTGGGCGGGGTGTCCCTGCCGCTCAACGTCCTGCTCACCATCGCCATCGGGCTGGTCATCATGCTGGGCATGCAGCTCTTTGTCAAGGGCACCAAGCTGGGCAAGGCCATGCGGGCGGTGCCCCAGGACAAGGACGCTTCCACCCTGATGGGCATCAACGTCAACCGCATCATCACGCTGACCTTCTGCATCGGTTCCTCCCTGGCGGCGGTGGCGGCCCTGATGTACTGCGCCACCTACCCCCGGGTCACCACCGACATGGGCTCCATGATGGGCATGAAAGCCTTCATTGCCGCCGTGCTGGGGGGCATCGGCATCATTCCAGGCGCCATGCTGGGCGGCATCCTGGTGGGGCTTATCGAAATCTTCGTCAAGCTGTTTGCCCCCGGCTGGTACGAGGCGGTCACCTACGGCACCCTGATCGTCATTCTGCTGGTCAAACCCTCGGGCATCCTGGGCAAGAACACCGGCGAAAAAGTGTAAGGAGGAAACAGCGATGACAAAACAACGCAAGATCGCCTATCTCCTCAACGCCGTGGGGGTAGTGGTCGTCTTCGCCCTGCTCATGGCCCTGTTCGCGGCGGGGGTGTTCGGCACCTCCACCACCTATATCCAGGGCATCTGTACCACCGCCTGCTACACCGTCATCATGGTGGCGTCCCTGAACCTGGTGGTCGGCTTCATGGGCGAGTTCTCTTTGGGCCATGCGGGCTTTGTGTCGGTGGGGGCCTATGTGTCCGCCATCGTGTCGGGCGCGCTGGCCGGCAAGGGCCTGTCCGACCTGGGACTCTTCCTGGTGGCCATCCTTGTGGGCGGCCTTGCCGCCGGCATCATGGGGGTGCTGGTGGGCATCCCGGCCCTGCGTCTGCGGGGCGACTACCTGGCCATCGTCACCATGGCCTTTG
>ERZ1643246.4297-NODE-4297-length-11415-cov-7.915845_pt1 | contig 11415 bp, 6 predicted proteins | sample MGYA00579265_ERZ1643246 | MGnify/ENA primary metagenome ERZ1643246 (study PRJEB29033, sample SAMEA4952261) | chicken gut metagenome | biome: Broiler Chicken; feature: Gastrointestinal Tract; material: Caecum | place: Ireland | collected 2018 | study: Broiler...
CCACCGCCGACTATTCAAACTCTATCGTTCCCGGCGGTTTGCTGGTCAGATCGTAGAATACACGATTGACTCCTTTCACCTCATTGATGATCCTGCTCATGACTTTCTGCAGGACTTCAAACGGGATTTCGGCACTTTCGGCAGTCATGAAGTCGATGGTCTTGACGGCGCGGAGCGCTACGGCGTAATCGTAGGTTCGCTCGTCACCCATGACTCCCACAGAGCGCATGTTGGTGAGGGCCGCAAAGTACTGGTTGATTTCTTTGTCGAGGCCGGCGTTGGCGATTTCTTCGCGGTAGATGGCGTCGGCGTCCTGAACGATGCGGACTTTCTCAGCGGTGACTTCGCCAATGATGCGGATGCCAAGACCCGGGCCCGGGAATGGCTGGCGGAATACCAGATTTTCCGGGATGCCCAGCTCGAGGCCGGCTTTGCGGACCTCGTCTTTGAAGAGATCGCGGAGAGGCTCGATGATCTCTTTGAAGTCGACGTATTCCGGAAGGCCGCCTACGTTGTGGTGAGATTTGATGACGGCGGATTCGCCGCCGAGGCCGCTTTCTACTACGTCAGGATAGATGGTTCCCTGGGCCAGGTAATCGACGGCGCCGATTTTCTTTGCTTCTTCTTCAAAGACGCGGATGAATTCCTCACCGATGATTTTCCGTTTCTGCTCCGGTTCTGTGACGCCTGCCAGCTTGCTGTAGTAGCGTTCCTGGGCGTTGACGCGGATGAAGTTCAAATCAAAGTCGCCGTTCGGTCCGAAGACATTTTCCACCTCGTCGCCTTCGTTTTTGCGAAGAAGACCATGATCCACAAACACGCAGGTCAGCTGTTTGCCGATGGCGCGGGACAACAGTCCGGCTGCCACAGAGGAATCCACACCGCCGGATAAGGCAAGGAGAACCTTTCCATCGCCGACTTTCTCACGGATGGATTTGATGGAGTCCTGCACGAAGGAGTCCATTTTCCAGTCGCCGGCACAGTGGCAGACATTGTATACAAAGTTGCTTAAAATTTCTTTGCCGCGGACAGTATGCAGTACCTCCGGATGGAACTGGATAGCATACAGGTTCCGGCTGCGGTCTTCGGCCGCTGCCACCGGGCAGTCTTTTGTGTGAGCGCAGATTTCAAATCCCGGCGCTGGCTGGGAGATGTAATCAAAGTGGCTCATCCAGCAGACGGTGGTCGGCTCAATGTTGGTAAACAGCGGGGACTCTGTGTTGACAAAGACCTCTGTTTTTCCGTATTCACGCACTTTGGCAGACTCTACTTTTCCGCCTAAAATGTGCATCATAAGCTGCGCGCCGTAGCAGAGTCCCAACACTGGGATACCAAGTTCGAATAACTCTTTGGTGTAAGTCGGGGAATCTGCTTCGTAGCAGCTGTTCGGGCCGCCGGTCAGAATAATTCCTTTTGGATTCATTTTTTTGATGGTCTCGATATCCGTTTTGTAAGAATAAATTTCGCAGTATACGTTACATTCCCGGACACGTCTCGCCACCAGCTGATTGTACTGTCCGCCGAAATCGATAACAATGACTGTTTCTCTTTTCAATGGGCTTTCCTCCTGTTTATCTGTAATTGTTTATCAAAGATTGTCCTCTTTTGACAATCAAAATCTTTTTATCTAAAGAAGTGTAACATTTTCTGAACAAGATTTCCACACATATTCTTATTTTTATAAATACGGCGCTGCAATTTCTTTCAGTTTCTCCGGATTCTCTGTGTACCAGGTCTCAAAATCCCTGCCGCTGGCTGCCACTTCTTCACCCAAGGCTTTCATGAAAGCCGGAATCTCTTCCTCAAGAATCGTTCCCAGCTGTTCACCAAACTGTGCCGGTTCTCCTTCTTTGCCATTGACATAAAGAACGAAAGCCGATACCGGTTTGCCATCCACCTTTTTCATGCCGCCGCGGAATCCGATGCGTCCGATCTGATGAGTACCGCAGGATGACGGACATCCGGAAATGTGAATGCGTGGCAGGGTTCCCTCCGGGAAGTTCCATTCTCTGGCTGCATCCACAAGAGTTGCCAGCAACTTCTGAGAATCTCTGACGCCCACCTGACAGATGGAAGCGCCGATGCAGGCAACAGATGTCTCAAAAAGACTGGCCGCTCCGTCATTAGTGACATCAAGGATCTTCTTCGCCTCGTTTCCGGTACAGTTGATGATATATACCGTTTCGTCCGGTGCCACACGAAGCTCTACCTGATCCATATCTTTGATGGCGTCATAAATTTCAATTAATTTCTCCGGATTTGGACATCCTCCGATCGGATGATATTCCACTGCGTACAGACCGTCCTGTTTCTGCGCAGTGACGCGGCTGTCTTCCACGGTACTGCCGTCACCGGATTTTGTCACATGCATTGGAGCATCGGCACCATCTGTTTTGCCATGGGCGCCAGCCTCGTTTTCTGCTGCCGGAACATTTTCTGCCGTAATTTTTTCTTCCGGAATATCCATATTGACGCCGCTGGCAAAAACTGCGTCCAGTTTTTTCTGAAATTCTTCTGTGTACTTATCTCCCAGCACGTCCTGCATATATCGGGTTCTGGCTTTGGCTCTGTTCTCATAATTGCCGTAGGTGGTAAACAGGTCTACCATGGCGCGGATGTAATAGAGAATCTTGCTGCCTTCCACGCCTTCGGCCACCAGCACTCCCATCTTAGCATTGTTACCGAGGCCACCGGCACTGTATACATCAAAGGTGCCGTCCTCTCTTGCCACAAATCCCAGATCACGGAAGGTGGCATGGGTACGGTTAGCCGGGGAGTTAGAAAATGCAACTTTTAACTTACGAGGCATTTTTACTGTTTTAATCAGAGTCATCAGGTACTCGGCTGCCGCTTCCGCATACGGGCTGACATCAAAGTACTCGCCCTGTTCCACACCGGAAAGTGGGGATACCATCACATTTCTTGGAAAGTCTCCGCCGCCGCCCCGGGTCACGATCCCGTGGTCAAGGGCCTCCACCGCGATGGAACAGACCGCATCAGCATTCAGATTATGAAGCTGAATGGTCTGACAGGTTGTAAAATGTACTTTATCAATATTGTATTTACGGATACTGTCAGTGATAAATTTGAGCTTATCCTTTGTCACTCTTCCGCCCGGAAGGCGAAGACGCAGCATGCTTGCCTTGCCGCCCCGCTGTGCGTAGCTTCCGAATCCGCCGGAGAAACCTTTGTATTCCGGGACAGAAACTTTTCCATCATAGAAATCTCTGGTAACTTTTTCAAATTCTTCGTAATCTTTTTTCCAGTTTTCTGTATTCATTTTTTACTCCTTTTCCTTGCTGCATTTATTCACAAAAATAAGTACCCAGCGTCTTTTTATCCACACCTTTACCCACATAGGAACCGATGATCATGCAGAGCAGCGAAACCACGATGCCGATCAGGATCTGATGGATCTCCATGATTTCGATGCCAAGAAGCATAGTCACGCAATACACGATCGTTCCTCCGGCCATGGCCCAGATGGCTCCGGTTTTGTTGGCCTTTTTCCAGAACATACCAAGAACAAACACCCAGAAAAATGCTGTTTCCAGTCCGCCGAAGGCAAACATGTTGATCTTCCAGATGACATCTGGCGGATTAATCGAGATAAAGAAAATGATCAGTCCCAGCACCAGAGTACAAAGCTGACTGAGCATGCTGGTCTTCTTCTCCGATATTTTCTTCTGACGCTTCTCTTTTTCATACATGTAAACATCCTTTATAATAGAAGAAGTCGCCGTCAAAAGCAGAGACGATATGGTGGATATGGACGCTGCGATCGGTCCGATGATGGTAATACCTGCCACCAGCGGTGACAGAGAGCGGACAATAGCCAGCGGCATAATGTTATCCACGCTGTTTCCATACGCTGCCAGATCTTCTGTCAAAATCCCCTGAGACAGGACTCCGATAAAGTTCATGCCGATATTCATGGCGCCAATGACAACCGTACCGATGATGATGGCACGGTGCAGTGATTTCGTATCTTTATAAGTGATACAGCGCACCACCGACTGGGGAAGTCCCACAGTAAAAATACCAACCAGCATCCACTGGGAAATGTACAGGGTATACGGCATATTTCCTCCCGACAGCGGTTCCAGCAGTTCCGGCCGGCGGACGGTGATCTGCTCCATGATGGCTTCATAGCCGCCTCCCGCTTTCAGGATACCCACCAGAAGAATAAACATGCCCACAAGCATAGCGATGGCGCAGAGAGCATCGGTCACCGCCACTCCACGGAAACCGCCCACGGCGGTATAAATAACCACCACCAGGCCGAAGACTACCAGACCTATTACATAAGAATAACCGGTCACAGCCTCAAAAAGCTTGGCGCCGCCCACGAACTGCGCTACCATGGTGGCAGAAAAGAACAGCACGATAATAACGGCTGATAAATTTGCCAGCGCATCAGACTGATACCTGTGACGGATCACATCAATGACCGTGACCGCATCAATCTTTCTGGAAACGATCGCCATCTTTTTGCCAAGGATTCCCAGCACCAGAAAAAGTGCCGTTACCTGTACCACAGACATGTAGATCCATCCAAATCCAATATCCCAGGCCTGTCCCGGACCGCCCACAAAGGAACTGACCGAACTGTAAGTGGCCACAGTTGTCATGGCCAGAACAAAGCCTCCCAGACTTCTGGAACCGGTAAAATATTCATTTAAAAAATTACCGGAACCTTTTTTAGCCGCAGCTCTTCTCAAATAAATGCTGACTGCCAGCATGGCCATCATAAAAATAAATACCGGCAGCAGCCCCCAGATATTACCGCTCATTGTTCTCATCCTCATCATCTAAATCAAAATCTTTAAATACTTTTTTTACCATCCAGACTACCATGATAATGGAAAAAATCCATGTGCCGATACACCCGGTGATGGCCCAGAGCGGAGTATGGTACACGGTAATGTCCAGATGGCTGACGCCAAATCCTGCCACCGTCCAAAATACAATGAGAACGATGAGGGCAATGACACAAGCCCCGGCTTCTTTTTTAATCTGCCGGTATTTATCTTTTAGTTTCATACTTTCTCCTCTTTTCTCTTTTGTTCCAAAACCAGTTCTATGTCTGTTCCGGAACCCTTTGCTTCATATTACTACATACTGTTTGTACTTCTTTAAATCTTTCAGGAGACAATTCATGGTGATCTTTGTTCCCTCGGCGAGATATTCCGTATCTCTGATGGTTGCATTTTCACTGAAATAGGAAACAAGAGCCCCTTCTGTATAAGGAATCAGCATCACACAATCCACATAATCCTGATAAATGTGGCTGGAAATCATCTCGATCAATTCTTCCAGCCCGATTCCTTTTTTGGCTGCCATGTAAATATTATCTCCCCTGATCTGCGGAAGCGGATCTATGAGACCATCACATTTATTATAAACATGAATACATGGGATCTGCTCCGCTCCCAGCTCCCGGAGAGTATCGGCGGTCACCTGCATCTGTTCTTTGTGATTCTCATCGGAATAATCCACCACTTCCAGCAGAAGATCCGCATATTTAACCTCTTCCAAGGTGGAATGAAAGGCCTGCACCAGATTATGGGGAAGCTTATTGATAAATCCAACGGTATCTGATAAAAGAAATTCTTTCTTGTCCGGCAGATGGATGCTTCTGATAGTGGTATCCAGCGTGGCAAACAACATATCTTCCGCCAGAACCTTCTTCTCATCCTTCTGCTCGTACTTGTCGAGAAGGGCGTTCATCAGCGTGGATTTACCGGCGTTGGTGTATCCCACCAGCGCCACCTGAGGAATTCCCTGAATCAGACGGCGCTTTCTCTGGGTTTTGCGGTTTTTCTCCACCACTTTCAGCTCTTTTTTCAACTCGGAAATGCGGTGGCGGATCTTCCGTTTATCAAGCTCCAGCTTTGTCTCACCGGCGCCACGGTTGGACATACCGCCGCTGGTTCCTCCCTGACGGCTTAAGATCTCACCCATTCCTGTCAGTCTCGGCAGTTCGTACTGCAGTCTCGCTGTCTCCACCTGAATCTTCGCTTCCCGGGTCTGTGCTCTGGACGAGAAAATCTGCAAAATCAGATTGGTCCGGTCCAGAATCGGTCTCTCAATAATATCTTTCAGATTCCGAAGCTGCATGGGAGAAAGCGTGTTATCAAAAATAACTACGTCCGCCTCAAGCATATGCGCCGCTGCCTTAATCTCGTCCACCTTTCCGGTACCCACATAGACACCGGTGTTGATCTGATCCACATTCTGTGTCTCCACACCCACAACCTCCATGTTGCAGGCTTCCGCAAGGCTTTCCAGTTCTTTCAATGCAGTTTCAAAATCAGGGTCGTCCTTTAAGTTGACGCCAACCAATAAAGCTTTTATTTTTTCGTCCATTCCATCTCCATCTTCTTAAAAATATTTTTTATTTCTTCCTCAAATATACAGGTTTCCGGTGAAATAATCAACCTCTATGCGGGATCTGCCCGTGAAAAACCGCATAATACGGGCTTCCTGGGCCATATCCGTATCTTTTCGCCGGATTTATGCCCAAAATCTGCAGCCCGCGGCTTCCCCATCTGATCTCATCTTTTATCTGATCAGATACTTTTTCAAATACTGTCCTGTGTAGGATTCCGGCACCGCGGCCACCTCTTCCGGCGTTCCGGCAGTGACAACGGTTCCGCCGCCCTCGCCGCCTTCCGGTCCCATATCTATAATATAATCTGCCGTCTTGATGACTTCCAGATTATGTTCAATGACCACAACGGTGTTGCCGCCTTCTGTCAGCCGCTGCAAAATCTCCGTCAGTTTATGAACATCCGCAAAATGCAGACCGGTGGTCGGCTCGTCCAGCACATAGATGGTCTTTCCTGTACTCTGGCGGGAAAGTTCGGTGGCCAGTTTCACCCGCTGTGCCTCACCGCCGGAAAGAGTTGTGGACGGCTGTCCCAGCTTAATATAACCGAGTCCCACATCACGAAGGGTCTCGATCTTTCTGCGAATGGATGGCAGACTGTCAAAGAACCGGCAGGCCTCCTCCACCGTCATATCGAGAACCTCATAAATGTTTTTCCCTTTATATTTTACTTCCAGCGTCTCCCGGTTATACCGCTGTCCGTGACATACTTCACACGGTACATAGACATCCGGCAGAAAATGCATTTCTATTTTGATAATACCGTCTCCGGCGCAGGCTTCGCAGCGTCCGCCTTTTTTGTTGAAACTGAATCGTCCCTTGTCATATCCTCTGGCCTTGGCATCCTTGGTCATGGCAAACAATTCCCGGATATGATCAAAAACGCCGGTATAGGTGGCCGGGTTAGAACGGGGCGTCCGGCCGATCGGAGACTGATCGATATTAATAATTTTATCCAGCTGTTCCACTCCCACAATATCCCTGTGTTTTCCCGGTTTGATCCGCGCCCGGTTCAGCATGCAGGCCAGCTTTTTATATAATATTTCATTAATCAGAGAGCTCTTTCCGGAACCGGACACACCGGTCACACAGGTCAGTACCCCCAGAGGAAACTTCACATTGATATTTTTCAGATTATTCTCTGCGGCTCCCTTTACCGTCAGCCAGCCGGTCGGCTTTCTCCGCTCTTTTGGCACCGGAATCTTTCGTTTGCCGCTTAAATACTCCCCGGTGATGGAATTCGGATTACGCATCAGTTCTTCCGCCGTTCCCGTTGCAACCACTTCACCGCCATATTCTCCGGCTTCCGGTCCGATATCCACGATGTAATCCGCCGCCAGCATGGTATCTTCATCGTGTTCTACCACGATCAGTGAATTTCCCAGATCCCGAAGACTTTTTAAGGCGTGAATCAATTTATCATTATCTCTCTGATGAAGGCCGATGCTCGGCTCGTCAAGGATATAAGCCACGCCCACCAGACCGGAACCAATCTGCGTGGCAAGGCGGATTCTCTGGGCTTCTCCGCCGGAAAGCGTGCCGGTGGCCTGGGAAAGGCTCAGATAATCAAGGCCCACATCGTTGAGGAACCCGATTCTTCCCCGTATTTCCCTGAGAATCTGTTTCCCGATCATAAGCTGACGGTCTGTAAGCTGTATATCTCTGAAAAATTCCATCAATCGTTTCACAGAAAGATCGGTCAGCTCGGCAATATTATAATCGCCCACGGTAACAGCCAGAGATTCCTCTTTCAGTCTCTGTCCGTGGCAGGCGTCACAAGGGGTTACTGTCATAAAATTCTCATACTCGGCCTTCTGCCTTTCCGAATGGTTCTCCCGATATCGTCTCTGTACATTTTTGATAAGTCCCTCGAAGGCTACGTCATAATAGCCCTCACCCCGTTTTCCTTTATAATGTACTGTCACTTCTCTGCCGTTTGTTCCGTGAATCAGCATGTCCTGAATGTCTTCCGGCAGATCCTGGAATGGGGTGTTGAGGTCAAATCCATACTCCTCTGCCAGGGCATCCAGAATGGCTCTCGTGTAGCTCTTCGGATCTGTACAGGACTGCCATCCGAGAACAGTGATGGCTCCCTCAGCGATGCTGAGTCTTTTATCCGGGATCATCAGGTCCACATCAAATTCCATTTTAAATCCCAGACCATGGCAGACCGGGCAGGCGCCAAAAGGATTATTAAAAGAAAAACTTCTCGGCTCAATCTCATCAATACTGATACCGCAGTCCGGGCACGAAAAACTCTGGCTGAAATTCATCGGTTCCCCGTTGACATCCACCAAAAGCAGGCCGCCGGTCAGTCCCATGACCGTCTCCACGGAGTCTGTCAGCCGCTGCTCAATGCCTTCTTTGATAATCAGACGGTCTACCACAATCTCTATATTATGCTTTTTATTTTTTTCTAACTTGATCTCCTCAGACAGATCATAGAGATTCCCGTCAATACGCACCCGGACATAACCGCTGCGTCTGGCATTGTCAAGAATCTTCACGTGCTCTCCCTTTCTTCCCCGGACAATAGGCGCCAGCAGCTGGATCTTTGTCCGCTCCGGCAGCGCCATCAGGGTGTCCACAATCTGATCCACCGTCTGCTTTTCAATGACTTTGCCACATTTCGGACAGTGCGGGATGCCCACCCGGGCATAAAGCAGACGGAGATAGTCATAAATCTCCGTCACCGTTCCCACCGTAGAACGCGGATTCCGGTTGGTGGATTTCTGATCAATGGAAATGGCCGGGGACAGTCCCTGAATATCGTCCACATCCGGTTTCTCCATCTGCCCCAGGAACTGTCTCGCGTAGGAAGACAGAGACTCCATGTATCGCCGCTGTCCTTCCGCGTAAATAGTATCGAAGGCAAGGGATGACTTTCCGGAGCCGCTCAGTCCCGTCAGTACCACGAATTCATTTCTCGGTATATTTACATCAATATTCTTCAGGTTATGCTCTCTGGCTCCCCGAATCCGAATATATTCTTTCTTTTCGCTCATGTATCTCTCCCTTTACCGGTCAATTGCTGACCGCTGCATAAGCTTCATACATTTCCCGGCAAAACGTCCTGCGGACGGTTCAGCCCCGGAAATATATTAGTGTACCGACATGTTCATTTTCCAATGAATGTGCCAGTACACTAAGCTCTGTGTTCTTGTTATAACTGCTTTTGGTATCTTACCTTCTTATAAAATATTTTGCAAGGCTATTCTGTTTTTTTGGCTTTTTGCACACCAGTTAATCAAAATCTCTCAAAGCAATCTTATATTTTTTCAGCTCATCACGCAGCACAGCCGCTTCCTCGAAGTTCAGTTCCGCCGCCGCCCGGTTCATCTTTTTGGTGAGCTGAGCAATCATTTCTTTTAATTCTTTCTTATCCATGGACTCGATATCTTTCTTCAGTCCCCGGCCGGTTTCTTCCTTCTCCTCATCGTTGGTAATGGATATCACATCCCGGACCGCTTTCTGGATGGTCTGCGGCGTGATGCCGTGTTCCTCATTATACTCCATCTGAATCTTCCGTCGACGCTCTGTCTCACTGATGGCTGCCTTCATGGAATCGGTAATGGTATCGGCGTACATGATCACATGTCCGTCAACGTTCCGGGCCGCCCGGCCGATGGTCTGCACCAGTGAAGTCTCGGAACGGAGAAATCCTTCCTTGTCGGCATCCAGTATGGCAATGAGCGTCACTTCCGGAATATCTAATCCCTCTCTGAGCAGGTTGATCCCCACCAGCACATCAAAAACGTCCATACGCAGATCCCGCACGATCTCGATTCTCTCCAGAGTATCAATATCTGAGTGCAGATACTTCACCCGGATGTCCAGTTCTTTCATATAAGAAGTCAGATCCTCCGCCATCCGTTTGGTCAGAGTCGTCACCAGAATCTTATGCTTTTTCTCCACTTCCTTATTGATCTCACTGATCAGATCGTCAATCTGTCCTTCCACCGGGCGCACATCAATCGGCGGATCCAGCAGCCCTGTCGGCCGGATAATCTGCTCTGCCCGGAGCATCTCATGCTCATCCTCATATACATTCGGCGTAGCAGATACAAAAAGCATCTGATCAATATGTTCCTCAAACTCGGAGAAATTCAGCGGACGGTTGTCCAATGCCGACGGCAGACGGAACCCGTAGTCCACCAGCGTCTGTTTCCGCGAACGGTCGCCGGCATACATTCCCCGCACCTGAGGGATGGTGATATGGGACTCATCCACGATCATCAGAAAATCATCTCCGAAGAAGTCGATCAGTGTATACGGTGCTTCTCCCGGCGCCAGCCCTGTCAGATGCCGGGAATAATTCTCGATGCCGGAGCAAAAGCCTGTCTCCTTCAGCATCTCTATATCAAAGTTCGTCCGCTCCGCAATCCGCTGGGCCTCCAGCAGCTGGTCATGTTCCTTGAACCACGCCACCCTCTCTTCCAGTTCTTCCCTGATGGTCACCACCGCCCGGTCAATCTGTTCCTGCGGCACCACATAATGAGATGCAGGGAAAATAGCCGCAAAGTTCAGACTGGCCTTGATCTCTCCGGTGAGGATATCCACCTGCACGATCCTGTCAATCTCATCACCGAAAAACTCCACCCGGATGGCGTCCTCGAAGGTGGAAACCGGCAGAATCTCCAGCACGTCCCCCCTCACCCGGAAGCTTCCTCTCTTAAAATCCAGTTCATTTCTCACATACTGAATATCGATCAGTCTCCGCACAACTTCATCCCGGTCAATCTCCATACCCGGCCGCAGAGAAATCATCATCTCCTCGTAATCCTTCTTACTACCAATACCGTAAATACAGGAAACCGATGACACCACAATGACATCTTTCCGCTCGATGAGCGCCGCCGTGGCGCTGTGCCGCAGCTTATCAATCTCATCGTTGATCGACGAATCTTTCTCAATATAGGTGTCCGTGGACGGCACATAAGCCTCCGGCTGATAATAATCGTAGTAGGACACAAAATACTCCACCGCATTGTGCGGGAAAAATGCTTTAAACTCGCTGTAAAGCT
>ERZ1643246.4300-NODE-4300-length-11407-cov-24.500793_pt1 | contig 11407 bp, 6 predicted proteins | sample MGYA00579265_ERZ1643246 | MGnify/ENA primary metagenome ERZ1643246 (study PRJEB29033, sample SAMEA4952261) | chicken gut metagenome | biome: Broiler Chicken; feature: Gastrointestinal Tract; material: Caecum | place: Ireland | collected 2018 | study: Broiler...
TTTTGATTTCTGGTGGACAGACAACAGTTGCAAACCTCTTTTATAATATGGGGCGCAAGACGGTTGGGCTGGTCGGTTTGTGGGATTGCGTTGCTTTTGATGAAGTGGCGGGTATCAAATTCAAGGATAAAGACGGTATCCAGATTATGAAAGACTACATGGCATCTGGCTCTTTTGCCCGTGGCAAAGAAGAAAAGGCTGCTACTGCTTCCATGGTCTTTGTGGGAAACATCAATCAGAGTGTGGATGTGCTGTTGAAAACCTCCAGTTTGTTTGCACCTTTCCCGCCGGAAATGGGGACGGATACAGCATTCCTCGACCGTATACACTGCTATCTTCCAGGCTGGGAGATTCCGAAGTTCAGACCGGAGCATTTTACCGACGATTATGGCTTTATAAGTGATTATCTGGCAGAGTTTATCCGAGAACTTCGTAAAGAACAGTATGGCGATGCACTTGATCACTATTTCCGTCTGGGAAGGAATTTGAATCAGCGTGATACGATTGCAGTCCGCTGCATGGTAGACGGTTATCTGAAGCTGATGTACCCGAATGGTGAGTTTACTAAAAAAGAACTGGAAGAAGTCATTCAGATTGCATTGGAAATGCGCCGCCGTGTCAAAGAACAGCTGAAAAAACTGGGAGGTATGGAGTTCTACGATGTGAATTTCTCTTATATTGACCTGGATGATATGTCGGAGCATTATGTTTCTGTACCGGAACAGGGCGGCGGTAAGTTAATTCCGGATGGTATGTGCAATCCAGGACAGGTTTATACCGTATCCAGAGGGAAAAGCGGCATGATTGGTGTATTCCGTCTGGAAAGTCAGATGCTACCGGGAAATGGAAAGATTGAACGGACGGGGTTAGGCAGCGATTCTAAATGCAAGGAAGCTGTGAACACGGCATTTAACTATTTGAAAGCAAATGGCAACAGAATCAGCGGTTCTATCAGTACCTCGACCAAAGATTATATCATCAATTATCAGGATTTGCAGGGCATTGGAATGACCGAGAAGCTGGCACTTCCTACGTTGATTGCTCTTTGCTCGATTGCGCTGGGAAAGCCAGTGGTCAGCAATTTGGCAATTCTGGGAGATATTACAATCAGCGGCACGATGATAAAGGTAGATGAGCTTGCCAATACGCTTCAAGTGTGCCTGGACAGCGGCGCAAAGAAAGTGCTGCTTCCGAGCACCTCGTTTGTTGATTTTGCAAGCGTTCCGGCTGATCTGATGAGTGCATTTCAGTTGATTCCGTATCAGAGTGCGGAGGATGCTGTGTTCAAGGCATTGGGAGTAGAATAAAACCAAAGATAGGAGACTGCGAATGGCTATTGAGAAGGTAATTATTCAAAATTTTAAAAGGTTCAAAAATCCCTTTGAAATTAAATTTAATGAAAACATCAATCTTCTGGTTGGTGATAACGAATCCGGAAAATCTACTATTCTTGAAGCCATTCATGTGGCTTTAACAGGTATATATGCTGGTCGGAGCATTAGGAATCAGCTGTCAGCGTATTTATTTAATAGAGAGGTAGTTGAGGAATATCTGGCATCGGTGGAGGCTGGACATCCGATTGCACCTCCGGAAATAATGATTGAGCTATATTTCAAAAGCGGAACACTGCCTGAATATGAAGGCAATGGCAATTCTAAAAAAAGTGATGGCACAGAAGGCATTAGATTTTCAATTAGTTTTTCTGATAAATTTAACGCAGAATATGAAAGGTTGATTAAAACACAAAAACTTATAAGTTTACCTATTGAATTTTATGAAGCTAAATGGTTTTCTTTCAGTAGAGATGAGAAAATGCCGAGATTCATACCAATAAAATCTGTAATGATTGATTCGTCAAATTACAGATACCAAAACGGATCTGATGTATATATTTCCAGAGTAGTAAAAGATTTTCTTGAACCAGAGGACATAACAGCAATAACACAAGCCCATAGAAATATGATAGATGAGTTTGCACAAAATGAAGCTATTCAGTTAATCAATGAGAAAATTAGTGCTGCATCTACTGTCATGAACGGAAAATTATCGTTAAGTGCTGATCAGGGAGTTCAGAACTCTTGGGAATCAAGTTTGGTTACACAGGTGGATGGAATCCCGTTTGCTAATGCTGGAAAAGGGGCACAATGTATTATAAAAACACAATTAGCTTTAAGTCATAAACAGGCGGAAAAAGCAAGTATTATTTTGATTGAAGAACCTGAAAGCCACTTGTCTTTTTCTCGACTGAGTGAATTGATGGGAGTTATTGAAAAGGCTGCATCTGGTAGACAGATTATAGCATCAACGCATAGCAGCTTTGTTGCTAATAAGCTCGGACTGGAAAATTTGATTTTACTTTCAGACAATAATTGTTGCTCGATGCAATCGCTCAAGAAGGAAACTTTTGGATTTTTCAAAAAAGTGGCAGGTTATGATACGCTGCGACTGATTCTTTGTAAAAAATCAATCTTGGTAGAAGGTGACTCGGATGAACTGGTTGTCCAGCGGGCATATATGGACACTCATGAGGGGAGACTTCCTATCCAAGATGGAATAGATGTAATGACCGTAAGAGGAGTAACATTTAAACGGTATCTTGAAATTGCACGGATATTAAACAAAGAAACGGCTGTCGTTACAGATAATGATGGAAATATTGAAGCTGTTAAGAAGAAGTACAAAAAATATGAGGAAATACCGTTTATCCATATTTGTGTTGATGAAGTGGTAGATACAGGTGATTTAAAACTGTCAGGTAAGGATTTTAATTACAATACTTTAGAGCCGAAAATATTGAAAGAAAATGGGCGAGAAGTAATGAATAATATTTTTGGAACTAAGTATGATACTGATGATGAGATGCACAAATATATGCATGCACACAAGACAGATTGTGCAATAGCAATTTTTGAATCGGCTACTAAAATTAAATATCCTGAGTATATAATGAGGGCATTAAAAGATGAGTAGTCTAATTGTTGCGGCGGCAGGGGCAGGAAAAACAACATTTCTTGTAAAGCAGGCATTGGAGATTTCTGAAAATGTTTTGATAACGACTTATACCGATGCAAACGAACAAAGCATTAGAGATAAATTCTACGAAATGAATGGTTGTATTCCATCAAATGTAACCATTATTCCGTGGTTTTCTCTGTTGCTTAAGCATGGTATACGACCTTATCAAAGTTATCTTATAAATAATAGAGTGTCTGGAGTATTATTAGTGAATAAGGCAGATAAGAGACTGTTGAAGCTAAAGGACACAAATGAGAAAAAATATATCACTGCTTCTGGTAATGTATATTCAAATATGATTTCAAAATTGCCATGTGTCTTGGATAGATTATCGAATGGCTGTGTGTTTCGGAGAATGAGAAAGATTTTTTCTTATGTTTTTGTAGACGAAATACAAGATTTTGCTGGATATGATTTGGAAGTTATAAGAAAACTGTACGAGGTCGGTTGTAACATGACTTTGGTAGGCGATCCTCGTCAGACGACGTATCGAACACATTATGAAACAAAATATAAAAAGTATGCAGGTGGAAAAATAGTAAATTTTGTACAGGAAAACATTCCTGAAATGAATATTGACTCCACGACATTAGCGACATCGTATCGCAATAATCAGATTATATGTGATTTGGCAAATCAGATGTATCCTGATATGAAGCCATGTGATTCTGCTATGAACGAAAAGACAGGACATGACGGAATATTTTGGATTGAAGAAAGGGATATTGATAACTATATGGAAACATATAATCCCGTTCAACTTAGATATGATAAAAGAACCAAGGTAAATGAAAAATTTAGAGTAACAACTTTTGGTTCAGCAAAGGGACTTACTTTCGATCGAGTTTTGATATATCCAACACAGCCAATGCTGAATTGGCTGTCGGGAAAATCGAGGGACATGAAAGCTGAAAGTCTTTCCAAGTTTTATGTGGCAGTTACCAGAGCAAAGTATAGCGTTGGTTTTGTATATAAAACAAAAAAGATTCCGTCTGACAATATCGGAGAAAAGTGGACACTTGGATAAATAATTGAAGGGGCGCTGTTTTCAAGAAGCCGCACAGATGGAGAAATGAACTTCCCATCGTTGTGTAAATTTCCAACGGTGGGGAAACTTTTATATGGATATTCGACATTGATTTTAGGCTCAAATTTTCCATCCCCTTCAGTCATTTGTACCCGATGACGATGTACAGGTTTCTTTTGTTTTGCCATAATAAAAGGTCCGCCTATGAATTAGATTTTATCATAGAAGAACCTTTCATTATAATATTTACGCAAAAGTTTTATACTGTTGAATACTTTATGCCCCTAAGGCCTATTTGAGCGTAATCTGTTCACCATCTATGCTGATAGAGTTATCAAGCATATGAAGAGCAGAATCCATAGCTTCATTGATGGCTTTACCTACACGGGTTACTCCACATTGAACGGCCAGTGAGTGATACAGGCCATTTTTGTCAGCAGACACATTTTGTTTGAGAATTTCCAGCATACCTGCTGCCAATTCCGCAGGAGCAATTTGCTTAATTTCGCGTTCGATGTCACCTGACTTTCGGAATTGAATCTTTTTTTCGTTAGTCAGATATAAAAAGCCATTTTTACGAATAATGCCGTATCGTTGGTATCCGGACATTTGCTGTTCATAGGCATGCTGTACAACTTTGGTGACTTTTTCGCGGCCAAAACACCAGACAATGCGTTTCAAAAGCAATTCTTCCGAAAGCGGAGCTTCTACTTCCAAGATGGCTTTCACCATACCTTTGAAATCATGTGGTAGATATTGCTTACTTAATTGATAAATATCAGCTGCTTTATAGGGCGGAAATTCAAAATGTTTTTCGGCTGCAGCCTCTTCAAATGTTTCCACCGATTTACTGTTTGCCGGTTTTGCCTCCGTTCTCATAGGATTTTTGATTGCATCAGTTGCTGCTTCTAAAAGACGAAGCTGTTCTACCGATTTGTTCCGAAACCAATCCGTAGACCAGATACGATAGAACTTCCAGCCCATACGCTCTAAAATTTCCTGCCGTAAACGGTCCCGGTCCCGGGCATTTTTTGAAGCGTGATATGTTGCGCCATCACATTCAATGGCGAGAACGTAATCGGAACTATTAGGAAGTTTCAGACCAAGATCAATCCGGAATCCGGAGCACCCTACCTGTGTGTCTACAGAAAAACCTTTGGAGCGTAAGAAGTCACACACTTCCAGTTCAAAATCAGAGTCGAATTGTTCAAACGGATTAACGTTGACGTTGCGCTCTAATGCGATCTCGCCATTCTCTGCAAAATCGAGATATTCACGAAGCAGTTTTGCACCTTCTGCGGATGTCCGTTTCAAATCAATATCGGTATAGTGCATAGAAGAAACCAATTGTACATTACATTTCGCACGGGTAACTGCAACATTTAATCTCCTTTCTCCGCCAATGCGATTCAATGGACCAAAGTTGTGCAGTAAGCGTCCCTGTGCATCGATTCCATAAGCAACGCTGAATATGATAGTGTCTCGTTCATCACCTTGAACTGTTTCAAGATTTTTAATAAAAAATGGTTCTTTTCTATCATGCTTGAAGAAAAATTCTTTTTCAGGTGTGTTCTGCCTCCGTTTTGCAAGCAACCTGTCAATCAAATCTTGCTGGGCAATACTAAACGCTACCACCCCTAAGCTACGATTCGGGTATTTGTCAATATTCTGATAGATCAGATCGACAATGAATTCTGCTTCTTTCCGATTGGTATGTGATCTGCGGTCAAAAATACCATCCACATGATAATAATCCACACCGATTCCCGGAGCATCTGCCTTAGCAGATGGGAAGGTTACAAGATCATTATCATAGAAGTTTTTGTTTGAAAATGTAATAAGCTGTTCAAAGCGGCTACGATAATGCCAGCGTAAACGGAGCTGCTGCATAGAGGTTGAACACAAATCTAAAATGGATTCAAAGTCCGTTACATCTCCAGTTTCTTCATCACTGTCTTCCGCTTCGATAGAGGCATTAAAGAAGTTGCTGGGTGGCATTTGCTTGGAGTCTCCAACAACAATCAGTTGTTTGGCGCGATAAATTGCACCTATTGCGTCCTGTGGAAAAATCTGTGATGCTTCATCAAATACGACTACATCAAAGTGAACGGAATCCGGTGCGAGGAAGGTACTGACGCTTAGAGGCGACATCAGAAAACATGGTTTGATCCGTTGGACAAGTTCACCGGTTTCAGTAAGTAACGAGCGAATGCTTTTTTGTTTTCGCTTTTTTTCTCCTTCACGTAGTAGGATAGCCAGTGCGCTTCCAGGGGCAATCATATCAAGGGAAGGTCGTTTGGCTGAAAGTTCCGCACGAATTTTGGCCTTATTAATTTCAAATTGTTCGGTATCTTTCGCGGAAAAAGTTCGGATTGCCTTATCCTGGGAAATTCGGTTAAAGGCGGACAGAACTGGTGTTTCCGATAAAATCAAATCGATCCACTGATAGTAAAATTGCTTTTGGAATACACCGACGATATGTTTTGGCTCAATATTATGACTAATGGCAACATTTATATAAGATACAATTTGTTTATCATCCAGTTTGGAAAGAAGGCTCCTAAAATGACACCAGTTATCCAGCTTATCTATTTCATACAGACATCCATTCAGACGTAATAGTACCAGGGGACAGGGGGCAAAATAAATATCCAACACTGTTTTGTCAAAATATCCTGCGGTATGATTAAGAACTTCAATATCACAAGCTGCAAAAGCATCCCTCAACTTTTGGGAATAATCTGCAAAAAAATTCTTTTCGGCGACAAAATCGGAATAACTGCCTAATGTACCAAAAGACATATCGTTGGAGAACATAGATTCTAATGTGGACAATTGTCCTGTTATATAATCCCATTCTGTTTCAATACCTTTATAGGCTGCACCTAGAAAGACCTTGATCGGAGCTTCCGCCTCGCTATATTCCCTGCATTTTTGTTGGTAACAGGAGAGGCGCTGTGTCAAAGTGATTGCTTCGTTGTAAGAAGGCTTCTTCCCATCTTTTTTGCACAAACAAAGATCTGAGATGAGTTGCTTGTATTCAGTATTGAAAAATCTTGAAAAAGTTCCATTAAACTGCCTTGTCAGTTTCATATAATAGGCTGAACCATCCAGATTATAGATGTCATCATTAAATGTAGCGTTCAGCTCAGCTCTGTAATTGAGGATATCTGAGCTCAATGTCTGCAATTTATTTAGGACAGAATTTACCTCATTAAAATGCACTCTGTCTAAAAGCAATGGAGTGATAACCTGAGAAGTTGCAGCAAAATCGAAAAACGTATTCCAAATGTGCGCCTCTTCTATATTGGTACAGTGTATTCTATACTTTTCGGAAATTTCCGTCTGCAAGGGAATCAATGTCTGTAAAAATTGCACAACAGTAGAAAAGTTATTTTTCACTTCAGATCTTGCCATATATGATGTATCCTGATTGATATATCCGTACCAAGGATTTTTTCTATAGTCATATCCGATAGATGGGATATAGTCTACATACTGCTCCAAAAGAGGTGTTGTTTCTGTTAAATACATTTTGCCTTTTGAAGAAAGCTGCGGAATAGTCCACTCCACATTAGGCATGAATCGAAGTGCGGCATACGCTTCATACAACTGATATAAGCTCTTTTCAATAACCGGACGTTGTTTGTGTAATTCTGTTGCATAAGCATTGAGCTGTCGTTCTGCCTTTTGCTTGAGTTCAATTTCCATGTCAGCCTTGGATGAAAGGGTGCTCTTTCCTGTGCGGAGTGTGTGGCAGATATCTGCGATAACCTCTTTTTTATTTGCCTTATGGCTATGAAGCTGCAAGCAAAATTCTGCAAGCCCCGCCTGATCCAATTTTTCATAAACCACGTTTAATGCTGCTAATTTCTCGGATACAAATAAAACTTTTTTTCCATCACTGAGACATTCTGCAATTATATTTGTAATAGTCTGGCTTTTACCGGTTCCGGGAGGTCCCTGTAAAACAAAACTTTTTCCAGACTTAGCCAACTCTATTGCTTCAATCTGGCTGGAATCCGCATCTACTACACTATGTAATTCAATCAGCGGGTCAGCAACCTGTGTAATTGCTTCGTTATTTTCCTTGTTTTCCTCAGTATCAACTGGTTCACCTAAAAGTTGGCGAACATTCCGGTTCGATAGAATAGTAGCTGCATTATCCTTGAGATCTCGGTACATGTTGATTTTAAGAAATGAAAAAATACCTATTTTGCATTCTTGAGTAATTGTCCATTGCAGCTTTTTAATAAGGGGTTTTATTTTGTCAAGATAATCCGCCAAATCTTCGTCATTATAATCAGGAAGTTTTACCCCGTATTCAGCCTCCATTTTATAAGCAAAGGTTGGATTGACAATGATATCATCCTCCGTGGATTTGATGAAATATGGCTCCACTGCGGATGCCTGGTCTAACTGAACGGGCACAAGCAAAATCGGTGCACGAAAAACGTAATTCGATGAATCACTTTCTTTCCAGTGGATAAAGCCGAATGCCATATATGCAACATTCACACCGGTTTCCTCAATAAACTCCCGCGCCTTTTTATCAATGTTTTTCAATGCTGTAAGCGGATTTGTTGTTGCATTATAAAGCAAAATCTGATTCTGTCGTTTGAGCTTTCCAGAGTATTGGGACAAAAAGGCAGCTTTTTTATTTGATGCATCGATGCTTTCTGATGCTTCAATTTGAATTTGCTCATATTCAGGGGCATTCTCAATTATTTTGGGATCAAATACTTCAAAAGAAGCCAATCCATCAATTTTTTTAAAAAGAGCATCGGAAGAAGGAAATAATATCTCTACAGTTGAAGCTCTTGTGTCCTTGAAGTTAATTAAATTGTTACGCTTGCCTGTATCTAGTAGTAAATCAGCCCATTTGTCCAGTTTTCTTGTGTTCACTGTCCTGTTTCACCTCTATATATAAAATTCATGTTCCTTATTTTTGCAGTCTTATATGATATCCGTAATATTGTAAAGATTATAAAGTTAGCTTGCATGTCCCTCTATAAATTCTATTTAATTGCAATAAGTAGTATATCATGGATAGGAATTGTACTCAATTCTGTAAGTATAAAACTTTGATTCATTGAATTGGCCTGTATGTATTAGCACGTCTAAGTAAAGGCGTACCTATTTTAATAGACAGCATGAAAAAATTTGTAATGTGCTGGGCTTGTAATATTGGTAACATCATGGAATTTACTCCTGATGATAAAAGTGGAGGAAAAGATGCGCCATTACATGTTTAACACAATTGCAGAGGTAAAATCCACCCACGATTTTAGAAAGAAGGAAAACAGAAGAAAGCCAGAAATAACTTTTTCATGTAACCGGGTTAAAAAAATTTAAAAAAATTAGCACTCACCTCTTGACAGTGCTAATAATACGTGCTATATTACATATAGAACAAAGGAAGAGATAAAAAGAAAGGTTCCTGAGTTCCGAAATCAACACTTGGATCTGTCCAAAGTGCTAAAATAAATAATATGATGTCTATTGAAAGGAGATATGACTTATGTTAGTACCTAGTATTTTTGGAGAAAGTTTATTTGATGATTTTATGGATTTCCCATTTGAGAGAGAATTTTTCAGAAGGACTCCGGCATACGGAAAGACTGAGAAGAACATTATGAAGACAGATGTCAAAGAGACAGACAATGCTTATGAATTGGACATTGATCTTCCTGGCTATAAGAAAGATGAAGTTACAGCGAAACTGGAGAACGGTTATCTGACCATCAGCGCTACCAAAGGTGCAAACAATGACGAGCAGAACAAAGAAGGCAAATACATCCGCAGGGAGCGTTATACAGGAACCATGAGCAGAAGCTTCTATGTAGGCGAGGATGTTCAGCAGGAAGACATCCATGCTAAGTTTGAGGATGGTATCCTGAAACTGACAGTTCCGAAAGAAGATCCGAAGAAAGTAGAAGAGAAGAAATATATTTCCATCGAGGGATAATAAGAATCTTGCCATAACTTTTCCCATTTAAGAAAGGCCCGGAAACAGTCGGAAGAAGACTTGTTTCCGGGCCTTTTGTATTGCCCTTCACTATGCCTTAGACAGGGCAAAAGGAGCAGATCAGGAGAAGGCTCCGCCCCGGGAACCGGGGATCTTCCCTTCATTTTTGGCTTCTAAGACCCGTATGGCGTGATAGAGAAATTCATTAAAGGGTGTGGGTATACCCAGTTCTTTTCCCATGCGCAGGATCGTGCCTGCAAACATTTCTACCTCTGTTTTGCGGCCGGCCAGGAGATCCTGAAGGGTAGATGGAGTGTTCTCCGGGGGAAGCTTTTTGAGACGGTCCAGATGTTTTTCGGCATAATTTTCTTCGATGGGAATTCCTTTTTTCCGTGCGATCTGTATAACTTCTCCGGCGGTGAGGACCCGCAGCCTGTCGGCATCCGTGCAGGCTCCCCATGCTCCGAAGGGAATATTAAGGACTGCGGAAATCTGATTTTCGCTTACATTGCAGACATATTTCTCCCAGATTGCCCGGATCATATCAGGCCGTATTACGGAAGGTATGTCTGCCAGGTCAAAAAATTCTTTGACTTTCTGTACTTTTGGAGAGAGAGCCTTGGGATCATTGATCTGCTCTCCAAATTCTATATAAGAGACCGCTGGATCAAAGGTTATCTGATTTCCGGATTTTACACTGCTGACCCGCATAAGAGAGTATAAAACCTGATCACGGCTATACATGGAGGCAGCGGTTTCCTCGCTTTCTACGCCGTTCAGAGGAGTCAGGATGATAGTTTCCGGTCCTATTTGATTTTCGGCGTCTTTCAGAGCCTGTTCTAAGCCGGTCATTTTGGAACAGACAAGGACAAGATCCGAATAGCCTATATTTTCTTCCGGAGAGACAACGTGAAAGAAACGCTGATGTCCGTTGATGGTCCTTCCTTCTTTTTCCAGTTGTTCTTTTCGTCGGCCGCCTGCGATGATACGCAGGTTATCTTTTAATACAGGCTGTATTTTTTCTGCAAAATAAGAGCCGATGGCTCCAAGGCCGACAATAGATACGGTATGTATATTTTTCATAGCCCATAACAGTCCTTTCTCAGAATATCCCCCTGTACACTGAGGATATACTTATTATAAGACGGAAATCCCCGGTGTTTCAAGGAGAAACAGACATGGAAAAAATTACTATGTCGCCCGGATATTGTTTTCCTGAAAAGTGATTGACAAAGGTTTGTGTATAATATATAATTCCTATAGATTTAGTAGGAAATAAACCTGCACTTGGAACAGCAGTATAAGGGCGGACATGCCGGATTAACTTGCTGTCCGGTGGCATTATAAGAAAGGCGGTATTTTATGGCAGAGAGAATTTATAAAAGCGTTGAGGAACT
>ERZ1643246.4302-NODE-4302-length-11404-cov-6.314213_pt1 | contig 11404 bp, 9 predicted proteins | sample MGYA00579265_ERZ1643246 | MGnify/ENA primary metagenome ERZ1643246 (study PRJEB29033, sample SAMEA4952261) | chicken gut metagenome | biome: Broiler Chicken; feature: Gastrointestinal Tract; material: Caecum | place: Ireland | collected 2018 | study: Broiler...
TAAAGATAGCAATATGGATGCACAATCACTTCAGGAACAGGGCTATAAAGTTAACTCTACTAATACTAATTCAAAACCTAAATCTACTAATGAACATACCAATACTGAATCAGTTGATGAGTCTTGTTACACAACTAATGACTCTAACTCTTTCCAGCTTGATCTTGCGGTATTAAATGAAATAAGTAAAATAGCTAAAATGGGTATGGATTCTATTTCATATCTAGCTCCTAAAGTTAGTGATAAAGATATGAGAAAAGAATTAGTTGCTATTTATTCTCAATATGGTAGTACTCAAAGTAAAATTAACCAGCATTTTGAAAAATATGGTGAAATACCAGAATCTACTCCTCTTAAAGATAAGATGATGAGTTTTGCTGGTGTGCAGTTTAATACTTTAAAAGATAGAAGTAATTCACATATTGCTGAAATTATGATTCAAGGTACTCTAATGGGGGTTATTGAATGTCAAAAAATATTAAATTGTAATCTTGATATTCAAAAAAGTACTACTGAACTTATTAAGGATTTTAATAAATTTCAAAGAGAAAATATTGATAAGCTAAATGCTTATTTATAGAAAAAAGAAGGTGAATTTTATTCTCCTTCTTCTTTTTTACTTTAATCTAATTTTTCACCACAGTTAGTACAAAACATTGCATCTTTTATATTTTCTTTTCCGCATTTTTTACAATATTTCTTTGGCATTTGATTTTCATTATTATCTATATTTTGAATATTATTATCAACTTTATTTTCATTTATATTTGGCATATTAACATTTTGAACTGGATTACTTATTTGACTATTATTATTTTGGTTATTCATGTTATTTGTTCGATAAGATATATTTCCCATATTATTTGTATTTTGATTATACATATTAGGATTATTATTTACTTGATACCCATTATTATTGTTATTTATATTTTGACCATTATAGTTCATTTGTCCCATATTCATATTATTTGCATATGCATATTGATTATTATTTAATTGACTCATTTTTAAATCTCTGTAAAATGCTAATATTGCAAATCTAACATATGGCATTAACACTGCTGTACCTATAACTGATGCTGCTGTAGACAATATTGCTCCTACAAATGGCGTTAATACTAATATACCATCTACTATCCCTATAAGAAAAGCCCATCCTATGAAAGAAAGTATTAAGCTGAATAGTCTACCTCTATTTCCTTTCATTAAATTTTCACTTTCTTGTACGGCATCTTTTGGAATTATATTTTCATTTCCAACTGCTATATAAAAAGATAATGCATATAGTAAAAATTTTCTAATTGCAAATATACAAAATACTATATATACAATAAGAACTATTCCCACTACCAATAGTATTATTAGTGAAGATGCTACTACTGAACTAAGATTTTTTACATCTTCATCTGAAATTGTTAATCCCCCATTTTGTATACTAGATTCTCTATCATCATAATAATCACTATCATAGTAATCGTAGTAATCATAATAATCATAGTCATCATAATAACTTGAAATGCCATACTTTTGTGACATTATACTTGTAACAGAATTAAATGTTAAGAGTCCCATAGAAATTGCTGATACTGAAAGTATTATTATTAAAGCTATAGGTATTACAATAAAATACCAGCATTTACAAAATATTGCCCAAGCTATTTTCCAGCTACGTCCAAAGTTTTTAAACCCTACTGTTAGAAAATCAGTATATTGCACACTTTCTCCATTTTTCATGTGATAATATACATATGTTATACCATATGTAAGTGGAGGTGCTATGACTATATTAGCAATAGTGATTATAAAACCAAATCCTCCTAAAAGTGATGATATAAATCCAATACCAAATAGTATTAGAGAATATATCAATGCTATTAAAATAGCTGTTTTCCATTTACCATTTAAAGATTCTCTTGCCTCTTTTCTTGCTCCATATGCATTAATCATAAAATTCCTCCCCTTTTTTATTATTTTATATTAATAATTATTATTTTACAATAGACTTTTTAGATTATTCAAAAATTTCTCCTGCATGTATGTTATTACCATTTAAAAAGCTTTTTATATCCATTTTTTTAGAATTCTCACCTTGAATTTCTAATACTTCTATTGCTCCATCTTTTGTTTTTATATAAAGTCCTTTTTTCTTATCTGCAAATAATATTGTTCCTGGTTCTATATTTTTTAGTCTATACTTATATTCCTTTAATTCTGGGAAACTTTTTTCTAATTGTTCATTACTTATAGCTTCTACTTTCCAAAATTTTATTTTCTTATTACCTAATCTAGTATATGCTCCCATTATTGGATTTAATCCTCTTACTAGATTTTTTATTTCATTTGAGCTTTTACTAAAATCAATTTTTGATATTTCCTTATTTAGCATTGGTGCTAAAGTATAATCATCACTCTGTTTTTTAGCATTTACTTCTTTTTTTATTTCTTCTAATGTTTTATTTTCTTTTTTATCAATTTTATCTATTTTTTCTAAAGTACTAACTAAAAGTTTCGCACCTAATTTAGATAATCTTTCCCAAAGTTCTCCAGTTGTTTCATTTTCTCCTATTTCTACTTCTTCTTTAAGAATCATATCACCTGTATCCATTCCTTCGTCCATAAACATTGTTGTTATTCCTGTTGTTTTATCTCCGTTTAATACAGCCCATTGTATTGGTGCTGCTCCTCTATATTTTGGCAAAAGTGAACCATGTACATTTATTGCACCATATTTTGGAATATTCAAGACTTCTTTTGGTAATATTTTTCCATATGCTACAACACATAATACATCTGGTTTTAATTGTTTTAACTCTTCAATAAATTCTGTATTATTTCTTATTTTTAGTGGCTGATATATTTTTAGTTTCTTTTCTACAGCATATTCTTTAACAGGTGAGGATATCATTTTAAGTCCTCTTCCTTTTGGCTTATCTGGGTTAGTTACAACTGCTAATATATCATATCCTGCATTGTATATAGCTTCTAAAGATTCTTTTGCAAAATCTGGTGTTCCCATAAAAACGATTTTCATAATGATATCCCTCCTCGTATTTTTTATTTTTCATTCTTTTCTCTTTTCATTTTCATTATTATTTGGTTCTAAATATTCCATTGTACCTGGAAGCATTATATCTACAAATAATTTACCATCTAAATGATCTATTTCATGTGCTAATGCCTGTGCTAATAATTCTTTTCCTTTTACAGTTATTTCTTTTCCAAATTCATCTAATGCTTTTATTGTTATTTCCATTGGTCTTATTACTTTTGCGAATTGATTAGGAAAACTTAAGCACCCTTCTTCTACTTCTTGTTTTCCTTTTTGCTTTATAATTACTGGATTAACTAATTTTAATGGTTTATTTCCATCATATATATCTATTACAACTAATCTTTTAAGAATACCTACTTGCACAGCAGATATTCCAACACCATTTGCTGCATGCATAGTTTCTTCCATATCATTTAGTATTTCTCTAATTTTGTCATCTACAACATCTACTACTTTTGATTTCTTTCTTAAAATTTCATCCCCATCTTTTCTTATTTGTCTAATAGCCATTTATTATATCCTTTCTATAACATATTATTTGGATTTATTTCTATATTTACCCTTGCTGTTTTAGTTTTCATTTTTAAAAATTCTTCTAAACTATCTGTTAATAAATTATTTACTCTTTCATCATATTTACATTTTATAATCATTCTCCATCTATATCTATCTTTTATTCTATCTATAGGTGAAGGTACTGGGCTATATAGTAAAAGTCCAAATTTTTCATTTATTACTCTATTTTTTAGATATGTATGCAATTTTTTAGCAACTAATTCTAATTCATTCATATTTTTTGCAGACATATCTATTAATATTATATCGCAAAATGGTGGATATTTCAATTGTTTTCTTAATTCTATTTCTGCATTATAGAATTTATCATAATCTTGTATTTTTGAATATTCTATTGCATAGTTATCTGGATTATATGTTTGTATTATAACTCTTCCTTCATATTCTCCTCTTCCAGCTCTACCTGCAACTTGTGTTAATGTTTGAAATGTTTTTTCATTTGCATTATAGTCTCCTAAATTTAGGTTCATATCTGCTGATATAACTCCTACTAATGTTACATTAGGAAAATGGTGACCTTTTACTACCATTTGTGTTCCTATTAATATATCTATATTTTCATTTCTAAACTTATTTAATATTTCTTCATGTGAATTTTTTTTAGATACTGTATCTACATCCATTCTAATAGTTGTAGCGTCTTTAAAAAGATTATGCACCTCATCTTCTAGTTTTTGCGTTCCTGCTCCAAAATATTTTATATTTTTACTATGACATTCTGGGCATTCTGTAACTACTTTTTGTTCAAAACCACAATAATGACATTTTAATTTATTTTCATTTTTATGATATGTCATTGTAATATTACATCTTTTACATTTAACTGTATATCCACAATCTCTGCACATTACAAAAGTAGAAAATCCTCTTCTATTTAAAAATAATATAGTTTGTTTATTTGTTTCTAAATTCTTTGTTATTTCCTCTTGAAGTTTTTTACTTAGCATTGATTTATTACCATTTGCAAGTTCTTGTCTTAAATCTACTATATAAACTTTTGGAAGAGTACTATTATTTGCTCTTTTAGTAAGTTTTAAAAGTTTTATATTTCCATTTAGTGAATTATAGTAAGACTTTAAATCAGGTGTTGCACTTCCTAATACTAAGCTTATATTTAGTTTATTTGCTAAAAACTCTGCTACTTCTTTTGCATCATATCTTGGTGACATTTCTGATTGATATGATTCATCATGTTCTTCATCTATTATAATTAAACCTAAATCTTTAGCTGGTGCAAATATTGCTGACCTCGCTCCTATTATTATCTTTGCTTTATTTTCTTTTATTTTGTTCCACTGATCATATCTTTCCCCTATTGAAAGTTTACTATGAAGTACTGCAATTTTTTCTTCTCCGAACCTTTCTAAAAATCTATCTACAGTCTGAGGTGTTAATGAAATTTCTGGAACTAGCATTATACTACTTTTATTTTCTTTAAGCATTCTTTCTATAAGTTGCATATATATTTCTGTTTTGCCTGAGCCTGTAATTCCATATATTAAATATTTTCCACTTTCTTTTATACTTTCTAAAGTTTCTTTTTGTTCATCTGTTAGTTTTAAATCAGATGTTTTTTTATCTACTTTATGAATAAATGGATTTCTTTCAACAGTTTTTTCTTGATATTCTAAATATCCATTTTTTATTAAAGTAGAAACTACTGCTTTACTTGCATCTGTAAAAAGTTCTATATCATCTATAGAAGATGTTCCATTGTTTATTATGAATTCTAAGACATCTTTTTGCTTTTCTGATTTTATTTTTTTACTTTCTATGTCATCTAAAATTTCTTCTTCATCTTTTGAAAGTGTTATTAAGTTTATTGTTTTTGTTTTTACTCTTTTACTAACATCTTTTTTAGTTGTCCCTGGTGGAAGCATTAATCTTAATGAATCTGCTAAATTACATATATATCTTTTTGACATCCATTTTGCTAACTCTATATATGTTTTATCTATTTTTTCTTCTTCTACTGATACAATTTTTTTTACTTTATATTCTGATTTTTCTTTTATTCCAATTACTATACCTTCTTCTGGAGTCTTTTTATTTCCAAATGGTACAAAAACTCTACTTCCAATATTTATTTCTAAATCACTTGGAATTTCATAATCAAATATCCTATTTAATGTTTTTACTTTTGAATCTATTATTATTTCTGCTACCATTTCTTTTTATTCTCCAATTTTAGTTGTTTCCTATCATATTTTGCATTTTAGTTGCTTTTATAACATTATGTAATAGCATTGCTATTGTCATAGGTCCTACTCCACCTGGTACTGGAGTTATATATGATGCTTTTTTTGATACTTTTTCAAAGTCTACATCTCCACATCGTTTTCCTTTATCATCTCTATTCATACCTACATCTATTACAACTACTCCATCTTTTACCATATCCTCTTTTACTATATTCCTAGTGCCTACTGCTGATATTATAATGTCTGCATCTTTTAGTTCTTTTCTTAGTTCTTTTGTTCTAGAATGACATATTGTAACTGTTGCATTTTTTGATAACATACATTGTGCCATTGGCTTTCCTACTATATTGCTTCTACCTATTATTGCTACTTTCTTACCCTCAATTTCTATTTTATATTCTTCAAACATTTTCATTATTCCAAGTGGTGTACATGGTATAAATCCATCTTGGCCTATACAAAGGCTTCCTACATTATATGGATTAAATCCATCTACATCTTTTATATTGTCTATTTTATTAAATGCTTTTTGTATATCTAATGGTTTTGGTATTGGGCTTTGTAATAGTATTCCATTGATTTTTTTGTCTTTATTTAGCTTATCTATTAATTCTATTAATTCTTCTTGTTTTATACTTTCTTCTAAAAAATATTCTTTAAATTCTATTCCAACTTCTTCACATGCTCTACTTTTATTTCTTACATATACTTTAGATGCATCATTATTTCCTACCATTATAACTGCTAAATGTGGTATTATTCCCATCTTTTTCAATTCATCTGCTTCTTTTTTTAAGTTTTCCCTTATTTTTTTTGCTAAACTTTTTCCATCAATTATCTGTGCCATTTTTGCTCCTTTTATATACTTCTTTAATTTATTTTTTCTTTCTCATTTTAACATATTTTTATTTTTTTGTGTACATTAAAAATAAATTTATCAAAAAAGATTATATTTTATAAAAGTGATATGACTATATGTACATAATCCAAAAATTGGACATTTTTAGATTATGTACTAGGCTTCTTGGAAATGAATTCTGTATTGTATCTTAATGTTTCTCCTATTGCATCTGCATGTATTTTTGTATTTAATAAATAATTATTTTTAGCTTTTTCTGTTTCATTTTCTCCTTATATTTTAAAATTTATTTTCCTAATCTGTATGTATTAAATCATATATCATTTATTTTACAATAGTATATACTTTATCTAGTTCTACTAAATTATGATAAAATTTTATTTATTTTATAAATTTTTTTGTTGTTTTTTACATCTTTTTATATTATAATGTAAGGAGAAAAGTATTAAAAAGATATTTTTGTACAAAATATATATTATATGTAAAGGAGATAAATTTTATGAAGAAACTATTCAAAACTATTTTTATTATTTTATTTATTACTATATTTGCTTGTTCATATTCATTTGCTTCAAATACAAGTAATACTACTGAGTATAACAAGGGTGATGTTACAATGAAGCTAGTTGAAGATAATGTTTGCAATATAAAGTTCGGCACTTATGGTGAGTTTGAAAAGAAATTAATAAAATATGATACTAATAATAAAACAGTGGATATTGGACTTACTGTAAAAAATAATGCAGAACCTATTATTGAAAAAAATGCAGAAGTTGTTTTACTAATAGATTCATCAAGAAGTATGTCTGTAAATCCAGCAAACATACCAGGACAAGATTTAACTAGAAAAGAAGCTGTTCTTGCTTCTGCTGAAACATTGATAAATAAATTATTAGAAGCAAATCCTGACACAAGAATAGGAATAGTAGAGTTTGCTACAAATGCGGAAGTTAATGATGAAGGTTATACAGAAGAAGGTACAGATAAAGATGCTAAAGTTATAACTGAAAATTTAACTAATGATAAAAATACACTTTTAAATGCTTTAGATAAAGTATCTGAAGATGTAATGGGACCAAGAACTAACGTTGAAGTTGGATTAGATGCTGCTAATTCTTTATTTGAACATAGTACAGCAAATACCAATGAAAAGTTTATAATCACATTAACAGATGCTATACCTAATACTTCTAGAGGTGTTACAATGGATACTTATTCAGAAAAGACAACTGTTCCTACTAAAAATAAACTAATTGAATTAGATGAGCAAGGTGTTAATCTAATATCTATATTAATAGAAATGAGTGATAATGAAATTCTAGACTCAAAAGAAGATCCAAAACCTACTTATAGAGAAGTAGCTGAAAGAATTTTTGGAACAGTTTCTAATCCAACTGCTGGAAGTGTTTACTATATTTCTGATGAGGAAGTTGAAAATACTGTAACAAATGAAATATATTCATCATTAATTTCTGAAAATGTTGATTTAAATAATATTGTTATAAAAGATTATTTTCCTCAAGATATTATAGATAATTTTGAATATGCTAAACTTACAGAAGCTACTATTGGTAATGTTACAGCTGAGGTAAATACAGAGGATAATTCTATAACTTGGACAATTGATAAATTAGAACCTGGTGAAACTGCTACATTTTCATATAGATTAACTTTAAAAAATACTGTGCAAAGTGATGTGATTGGTGTTAATCTACCAACAAATGAAAATGTTGAGATAACCTATGAAGAAAATGGTACTCCTGGTTCAGAAGAAAATGATGAAAGTCCTATTATAGCTTTAGATGTTTTACCTAAAGATACTATACCTCAAACTGGTATTTATACAGGTTTATATATTGTAGGTGCAGTTTTAGCAATTGGAGTTATTGGAAGTTTATTTTATACTTTTGCTAAAAGAAATAGTTTTTAATAAATTAATATAAGAGATAAAATAATAATCAATCAAAAAACATTTACTTGATTGATTATTATTTTTTATTTATTTCTGTTGCTCTTTTAACTGAGCCATATCCATATTTGTCTTTTATTTTATCTAGTACACTATCTATTTTTTCTTGTTTTTTGTTATTTGCATTTACAAATAATGATAATTGCATATTTTCTTCTTCAACTAAGTTATCAACTCTTACTCCTAGTAATCTTACATAGATACTATTTCTATACATTTCATTCATTAATTTTTTTACTTCTTCATATATTATTTTTGTACTTGCGGTTGGTATATCCATTTTCCTTTGATGTGAAAATACTCTAAAATTCCTATCTTTTATATGGACATTTACTACACTTGCAAGCATTTTTTCTTTTCTTAATCTATATGTTACTTGTTCTGTAAGTTCTAATAATATCTTGTCTATTTGTTCTCTATTATTTAAATCATTAGGAAGTGTTATAGAATTACCTATTCCTTTTGGCTTTTCTTTCAAATAGTTAACTGGCGAATCATCTATTCCATTTGCATATTCCCATATTAGCTTTCCAAACTTTCCAAATAATTTATATATTACATTTTTATCATAATTAGCTAAATCTCCTATTGTTTTTATTCCGATTTTTTCTAATTTAGGAATGCTTTTTCTTCCTACCATTAAAAGTTCATCTACTTTTAGTGGCCACATTTTTGTGCTTATCTCTTCTTTCCAAAGTGTGTGTATTTTATCTGGTTTTTCAAAGTCTGATGCCATTTTTGCTAATAGTTTATTATTTGCTATTCCAATGTTTACTGTAAATTTTAATTCTGTTTTTATTCTTGTTGATATTTCTTTTGCTATATTTAAAATGTTTTCTTTATTTATATTATTTCCAATAAATTCTGTCATGTCTAAAAAACATTCATCTATAGAAAATCTTTCTATTTTGTCTGTATATTCTTTAAATAATTCATATAGTTTATTAGAATATCCTCTATACATTTTATGGTTTGATTCAAACACTTGTATCTGTGGACATTTTTTTCTTGCAAAATATATTGGTTCTCCTGTTTTTATTCCAAATTGCTTTGCTACATTACTTTTAGCTAAAACTACTCCGTGCCTTTTACTTTCATCTCCTCCTATTATTGCTGGAATTGTCCTTATATCAATATTTGCTCCGTTTTTTAACATTTCTACAGCTGTCCATGATAAAAATGCATTATTAACATCTATATGAAAAATTATTTTATCCATATTTATCACCATTTTTATTATAGAACATTTGTTTTTATTTGTCAATATTTATTTTTATACTTCTAAATATATAATTGTTCTAAAGCTTCGTACTTCTACAGATGTAGTAACTCCTCTACTAAATCTTGAAGTTGATGGTGAATTTCCTGTATATCCTCCTCCTCTTACAATTATATTATTTGTATCATATAATGAAATTTCAGTTGAATACTCATAGCTATTTCCTGCTAAATCATATATATTACATACTACATCTTTATTATTGTTTGCATCTTTAGAATTTCCTGTTGTAGTTAATATTGTTTGCAAGCTCCCACTTTGTGAATATGTTTTATTATCACTACATTTTTGAATAAATGATATTGTTGTGTCCCAAGCATAGCTATTTATTAAATCACTTGAATAATTTTCTTTATTATTATCATACATTTGTCTTGATAATATAGATGCATCTTTTTGATTTACAAATGTATATGGCCATTTATTACTTTTTACAACTGGCGTAGAGTCCATATGTGATGTATCTACTTGAAATACTCTCTTTTCTGATGCTTCATTCGCTCCTACTTCATATCTACCTATATAAAACCCACCATATTTTTCTACACTTATTACAAACTTACCTAAATTCTCTGGAACAGCATTTCCAAATTTATCTTCTATTGTTTCTACATAGTATTCTTGTATTATTACTTCTTTTTCATATTCACTTGATGTTTGATGTAAAGTTTCTTTTCCATCTGTATCAAATGTATATCTACCTAATTCTATATTCACTGATTCCCCATTTTCATTTATATTAATTTTTCCTACAGGTACCCATACATATTCATTTCCTTTACTTATATCATCTCCTGCTTGTACATCTTGAATTATAATCCCATCTGTAACATTTTTTTCTGGATTTATAATTTTAAATCCAGCAGGTACTACTACTTTATTCCCTAAACTATCATTTACTTCTGTATTAGTTTTTTCTTCTCCATTTACTAAATCAAGTGTACTTTCTACTTTTATTGGTTTATCTTCTTCATTCTCATTCATATAATCATTTATATAGTTTTCTATTGTATTAGAGAAGTTATTAATTTCTTTAATTACTTGCATTTGCATATTTTTCTGTAGCATTTTTTGCTTTTTTAAATATTCCCTCTTGTCCTAAGCTTAAGTTTATAGCTACTCCTGAAAGGATTAATAATACTATTATTGTTATTACTAGGCTTATTATTGTTATACCTTTTATACTTTTCTTAAGTTTTTCGATTTCTTTTCCCTCCAAATAAATTTTAAGTTCAAAAAGCTATATATTTTAGTTTTACTAAAATACATAGCTTTTTCATCTTTTATTTTTTATTCTTTTATTTTTTAGTATACTTACGATATATATATATATATATATACAGCCCCAACGTTTTCAAGCATTTTCTTTATTTTCCTTACTTTATTTTTTATATATTTTTATTATACATATTAAATTATTTTTTTTGTCAAGAAAAAAAGAAATGACAATTATTTTTATAACTATCAT
>ERZ1643246.4304-NODE-4304-length-11400-cov-3.895637_pt1 | contig 11400 bp, 8 predicted proteins | sample MGYA00579265_ERZ1643246 | MGnify/ENA primary metagenome ERZ1643246 (study PRJEB29033, sample SAMEA4952261) | chicken gut metagenome | biome: Broiler Chicken; feature: Gastrointestinal Tract; material: Caecum | place: Ireland | collected 2018 | study: Broiler...
GACGGATCTTTCTCAGGCGGACCCGGAAGGGTCAGTTCTCTGCTTTTTCCATTGAGCGCATCTTTTTCATTTCCAGAGAGATGAGGAGCACAGAGACGAGAAAAGCGATCCCGTCGGCAACCGGACCTGCGTAGAGTACGCCGTCGATGCCGAAGAACAGGGGCAGTATCAGGATCAGAGGAATCAGGAAGAAGACCTGTCTTGTCATGGAGAGCAGCAGTCCCTTTACAGGCTTCCCGATGGCTGCGAAGAAGTTGGAGGAGATGAGCTGGACTCCGTTTACGATGACCATAAAGAGGAAAGTCCTCATGAAATGGATGGCGAATTCATAGTACAGTGCGTCTCCCTTCCCGAACAGGGATATGATCTGATACGGGAAAAACTGGAACAGGATGAACCCGATGGTGGAGATGACAAAACTGCAGGTGATGGCAAGACGGTAGGTCTTGCGTACACGGGAATATTGTCCCGCCCCGTAATTGAAACCGACAATGGGCTGTGAACCCTGGGAGAGACCGATGAAGAATGCCAGAAGGATGGCGTTTGTCTTCATTACGATCCCGCAGGAAGCCAGGGGAATGTCTTCGCCGTAAATGGTCCTGGCTCCATAATAGGTCAGAGAGTTGTTCATCACGATCTGGACCAGCGTGATGGCAACCTGGTTCAGACTGTTGCTCATTCCAAGAGATGCGGTCTGCAGGCTTTCCTTCAGACTGAGACGGAGGTTCTTCCTATCCAGACGGACACTCTTGAACCTGCGGACATAGGCGATGGCCGCCAGGAAGGAGAAGAACTGTCCGATGATCGTCGCCCACGCGGCTCCTGCAACGCCCAGATTGAACACAAAGATGAAGATGGGATCAAGGATTGTATTCAGGATGGCTCCGATGAGCATGCAGGTCATGGAGTATTTGGGACTTCCGTCTGCCCGGATCAGACTGCTCATGCTGGTGGTGACAATCTGGAACGGCATACCCAGGGCGATGATCCGCGAGTAGGTGGCTGCGTATGCCATATTCTCTGATGTGGCTCCGAAAGCGGTCAGCATGGGATGAAGAAAGATTTCTATGAGGACTGCGTATACGATGCCGGAGAGGAGCATCATGCAGATGCTGTTCCCTACTACCTGTTCTGCCTTTTCCTGTTCTCCTGCGCCCAGGCAGAGAGAGAAACGGGAAGCGCTTCCGATGCCGATGAGGAGGGAGAGGGCAAGGCAGATGGTGGTCAGAGGATAGGAGACGTTTGTGGCGGAGTTTCCGAGATATCCTACACCCTGCCCGATGAATACCTGGTCTACGATATTGTAGAGAGAGCTTACAAGAGTTGCGATAATGCTGGGGATTGCAAAGCTCCTCAGGAGAGAGGGGATGCTTTTAAATCCCAGAGGATTCTGTGTTGTCTGTGTTTCATTCATCTGGAGAGATTCCTTTCTTTTGATCTGAATTTGTTTCTTTTTCGTTTGCCGAGACGGCACGGAGCGCAGTCTGCTTCAAGATTTTTACAAAAGCGGACCGGTCCTCTTCCGGGATGCCGTCCAGAAGAAAGTTTTCTGTTTCCCGGATAGTCTGAATCAGGGCGTTATATACATGACGGGCTTTTGGTGTGGGATAGAGGACATAGGTCCTCCTGTCTTGAGAGTTAGGCTCCTTTGTGATAAAGCCGGTTTTGATCAGAGTATTCAGAGAACGGGTGATATTGCTCGGGTTCAGATAGAACATGTGGTAAAACTGTTCCTGGGTCATTCCCGGATTCTGACAGATCGTGATGATATACATGTGCTGGCTGCTGTTCAGGCCGAACGGGGAAAAACGGCGGTCAAGCTGCATTTTTGTGTAGCGGTCCGCGACGGACAGCCATTTGATCAGTTCCATAACCATGGTCATTACCTCCGGTAAGATAATATAGCAGAAAATATTTGCGCGCGCAAGGAATAAAATGATTGACATTTCCGATTTCCAGTGGTAAAGTGTTACCAGACCGATGAGGAAGAGCAAGTAACTTCAGCAGAAGCATCACAGAGAGCTGCGGGCGGTGGGATCGCGGTATGACAGAACTGAGGCGAATGGGCTTCTGAGGGCGAGTTGAAAGATTGAGTAGGCGAGCCGGAGACTGAGACTCCGTTATCAAAGAAAGCATATGTTGGTATGCATGAGAGGATGCGGAAGAACGCGTCAAGCCGGGTGGCACCGCAGGAGTATTTATTGTATGAACGCTCTTGTCCCTGCAATGTGATTGTATGGGACAGGGGCTTTTTTGCTTGATAGGAAACTAATAGAAAATTAAAGGCGGAGTTGATCCTGATCCCGTGAGGAAAGGAGTTACAGATATGAAACTTGAAAATTATGAAGTACATCTTCCGAATTATTCTATTGGAGATAAGATTTACGACAAGATCGGACCGGTGTGTGAGTCCTATGGAAAGAAAGTCCTTGTGATCGGCGGGAAAAAAGCACTGGAGGCCGCTTATGACAAGATTGAATCCTATGTAAAGCAGACGAATCTTGAGATCATCGGAAAAGAGATCTACGGGGAAAACTGTACCTACGCGGCGGTGGAAAAACTGCGTCAGATGCCTCTGTATCAGGAGGCGGACATGGTCTTCGGCGTGGGAGGAGGAAAAGCGCTGGACACAGTAAAGTGTCTGTGTATCACCGATGACAAGCCGGTCTTCGCATTCCCGACTATCGCGTCCAACTGTTCTGCATGTACTTCAGTCTCTATTATGTACAATGAGGACGGCACATTCCTGAAGCCCCATTTTTTTGTGCGGCCGGTGATGCATTCCTTCATAGACACGGAGATCATCGCCAAGGCGCCGAGCCAGTATATGTGGGCGGGGATCGGCGATACCTATGCGAAATATTATGAGGCGACGATCTCGTCGAGGGATGAGAGGCTGGAGCATTTTACGGCGCTGGGGGTTGCGGTCAGCCGGATGTGCTGTGATCCGCTGATCGAGTACGGTCCGAAAGCGCTGGAAGATCACAAAAAAGGACTCTGCACTTACGATGTGGAACAGGTCGTCCTGGCGATCGTTGTGACAACGGGAATCGCTTCCATCTTCCTGACAAAAGACTATACCCCGGATTACAACAGCGGTCTGGCCCACGCAGTCTTCTACGCCATGACTTCTTATCCGGTAATAGAAGAGTGCCATCTTCACGGTGAAGTGGTAGGGTTTGGAATCCTGCTGGCTCTTCTGGTAGATGGGCAGTATGACGAGTTCGAGAAGATCTATCAGTTAAATAAGGCGGTAAACCTGCCGGTATCTCTGGAACAGATTGAGATCACGGAGAAACAGTGGGAAGAGTGTATGGAGCGTATTCCGGATATGTCGGATGTGGCTCATTATCCTTATAAAGTGACAAAGAAAATGCTGGAAGAGGCAATGAACAGACTGAAAGAAAGAGTGGGAAGAGACAATGAAGAATAATAAAGGAGCAGGAAAGACAGGAGCGATCATTCTTGGAGTATCCTTCGTATGGTTTACCACCCATTTCGGAGGCGGGTTTGCCTCCGGAGCGCAGATTTACAGTTATTTTGTGAGATACGGGGTATGGTGTCTTTTCATGCCGGTCCTGGCGATGCTCTACAACGCCATCTTTTTTGCATATAGTCTGCGGTTTGCAAGAAAGCACGGGGTGTATGATTATCGTTCCTACAACAATGCATTTTATGGAAAATTTGCACCGGTCTTTTCAAATCTTTTTGAGGTGCTTTACATCTGTGTGATGTGTGTGGCGCCGGCGGTAGCGTTTGCCACGGGCGGAGCGACCTTAAGTGAGCTGACAGGACTGCCGTACCTGCTGTGTACATTTCTGATCGGTGTGTTCATCTTTATCGTGGCGATCTTCGGTACTGATCTGGTCCGTCGGGTGGCGTCTGTGCTTTCCGTTTGTATCATTGCCGGTCTGCTGATCGTTTATATCCCGAATATTATTTCCGGGTTTTCCGGGATCAGGGAAGCTGTATCCAGTATGACTGCGGCGGAACTTCCTGTGGGAGACGCTCTGTACTCTGCATTCCTTTACGGAACATTCCAACTGTCCAATATCGCGGTGTTTGTTCAGCATGCAAGGTCTTTTGAGAAGCCGAAGGATGCGGTGAAGAGTATGGGCGTGGGATTTGTGGTCAATTCGCTGATGATGGTCATGGTAGTCCTTGGACTGATGACTGTCTATACAGATCCGGGTGCGGCAGAGCAGAGTGTGCCGACGTTGTTCATGGTACAGAACGGTGTGGGCGCTTCCTTCATGACTCCGCTTATCTCTGTTCTGATCATCCTGGGCGCGGTCTCCACAGCGGTCAATATGGTGGCTGCCATGGTAAAGCGTGTCTGCGGTGAGAAGGCGGGCGGTGAAAACGAAAACTCCCGGGAAGAAACAAATGTAGAAAGTAATAACGTAGAAAAGAAAAGATTTAATATCTCAAAGAAGGAAATCGTTGCGGCCCTGGTGTGCTGCGTGGTTGATTTTGCCATCGCCCAGTTTGGTCTTCTGACACTGATCCAGAAGGCATACAGTGCGATTGCGTATCTGGCGATTCCGGTGATCCTGCTTCCATATATCGTGCATATGATCGTGACAAGATTTGATACGAAGACACCTTAAAGCCATTCGGGTAAAAAAGGGACAGACCTGTGTCTAAAACAGAAAAAGAATTACTGCACAAAATCCAATGCTGAATTTTGTGCAGTTTTTTCGTTCGTACTTTATTGACGGATCATTTGAAAAAGGATAAAGTAAGAGTCACAGAAAATAGTACTGCAAAATGAGCAAACGTTTTTCAGAGGGATATTTTATTTCCCCGTTCTGCATATCTGTTCTGTTTCTTTATCGGATATGCTTCTATTTTATCTATATCTTGAATCGGTCCCGTTTCGGGAAAGCTTCCGGATTGATATGACAACTTGAAAAATGAATATTGGATGCCGGGCGTCGTTTTCTGTCGCTGCAAGCAGTTTCTCTTTTGCATCCGTCCGGCAGGAAAGGACGAGACTATGGAAAATGATCTTGGTTACAGGGAGTTCTGTTCTCAGTTTGACGCTTTTTTTCGCAGGAATGAGAAGAATTTCGGAAACGGAAAGGGAGCGGTACATTATCGATTTTATCCCAAAGGATTTACCGCTGTCCGGGATGAAGACGCCAGATTTATCAGGGATATCAATGCCCGATATTATCATCAGGAGTCGGACCGGCTTCAGGGAGACTTCGCGGTGCTTGAAAAGGACGGGACAGGAAAAGCCCGTACATACTGTCGGTTTTCCGCGGAAAAGATGTACGAGGATTATCAGAAATACGGATGGGATATTGTCAAGGAAGCGGTTTATGAAAACCTGGAATACTGCAATTCGGAAGAGATCGGGATACTTGACCAGATGGAAAATTATGAAAGGATAAAGCATCGTCTTTTTATCCGCCCGCTCTGCTATAACAATTTTGCCTGGGAGGCGGGAAGGTATATCTATCGGAGGTTTGAGGATATGGCGCTGGTACTCTATGTTCTGATACGGGATGACGAGAGAGGGATCGACAGCGCGAAGATCCCGAAAGAGATGCTGGAAAAATGGAACAGGAACCGGGATACTGTGATGGACGAGGCGTTGGTCAATACATACAGTATGGCGCAGCCCCGCATGTATATGTCTCCTTTTGAATGCATCCGGCCGCCTTTTGAGAGAGGCGCTTTCATGTCCTTCAACAGCCCGATCAGAAGCCTGGACAGGATGGACATGCCCACAGTGACAACCACAAAGATGACCAACGGAGCAATTGCCATGTTCTACACCGGGGTGAAAGAGAAAATCGCGGAACTGTATGGTGACAGCTATTATGTGGTGTTTACCAGCATACATGAGGCAAAGACTCACTGCCGCGGATCCTTTGCTCCCCGGGACATGCTGAAAAGCCTGAAAGAAATAAACCGGGTATTTCCCAGGAAAGAGATGCTGTCGAACCGGGTATACTACTATGACAGGGAGAAAGGCACGTTTGAAGCACTGCTTCTATAGACGCTGTCCGGCGTTATGCCATAACGTGCTGTGACAGATAAATGCTTTAAAGCAATAAACTGTTTTACATCCTCCAACTTTTGTTATATACTGGACAGGCGGCAGGTTTCGGACAGAATCCTGGAGAAAACAGGATCCTGGCGGAAAAGCAGGCCGTATCAGAGTCAAAAGGTATGAATGAAAAGAAAATGAGAGGATAAACATATGGCGATTTTTCGTGCTGTCTATAACATACTGTGGGGTGATATCATCAACATTCCCCTACCCGGAGGGAGCAGTCTGGGGCTTTCCCTTCTTGTGCTGATCCTGGTCCCGGCGGGGATCTATTTTACGATAAGGACAAGGTTCCTCCCCTTTCGGATGTTCCCGGAGATGCTCAAGGTGACGCTTGAGAATAACAGGAAAACGGAGAGAGAAGGAATCTCCGGCGTACAGGCGCTGATCGTCTCTACCGCCTGCCGTGTGGGAATGGGGAATCTGGTGGGCGTAGTTGCAGCCATCTCTGCCGGAGGGGCCGGGTCAGTGTTCTGGATGTGGGTGATCGCGCTGGTGGGATCCTCCACTGCGTTTATCGAGGCCACGCTGGCACAGATTTATAAAGAAAAGGATCCCCTGTACGGGGGATACCGGGGCGGCCCGGCTTATTATATCCATCACCTTTTTATTAAGAAGAACAGCCTGCGGAAGCATTCAGTGGTGGCGGTGCTGTTTGCGCTTTCCGGTCTGATCTGCTGGTGCGGGATCAGCCAGGTGATCGGAAATTCTATCTCGTCATCTTTTGAAAATGCGTTTCATGTGCCTCCGATCTATTCAACGGCAGTTCTGGTGATCATTGCGGCGGTCATTGTACTGAGGAAGAACGCAACGGTAAAAGTGCTGGATATCATGGTGCCGATCATGGCGGCATGCTATTTCTTTATTACGATTTTCATTATCGTGAAGAATGCGGGACAGCTCCCGGCGGTTTTTGAGCGGATCTTTGCGGAGGCGTTCGGTCTTCGCCAGGTCGTGGGCGGCGGAATCGGCGCCGTGATCATGAACGGAGCAAAGAGAGGGCTTTTTTCCAATGAAGCGGGCTCGGGTTCCGCGCCATGTGCGGCTGCGGCTGCAGATATCAGCCATCCGGCGAAGGAGGGACTGCTTCAGGCGCTGGGCGTATTTATTGATACCCTGGTGATCTGCAGCTGTTCCGCGATGATCATGCTCCTGACTCCTCAGAGCATGACAGAAGGTCTGGAAGGAATGGATCTTCTCCAGACTGCCATGCAGTACCATCTGGGTGAATTCGGCGTGATCTTCATTGCGGTGATCCTTTGGCTGTTCAGTTTTTCCACGTTTCTCGGGATCCTTTTTTATGCAAGGTCGAACGTGTCGTATCTCTTCGGGGACAACTGGCTGTCCCAGACACTGTATAAGGTGCTGGCGCTTATCATGCTCTTTATCGGCGGACTCGCGGCGTACCAGTTTGTCTGGGATCTGGGAGATGTGGGAGTGGGTCTGATGACTGTGTTCAATATGATCGCGCTCATCCCGCTGGCGCCGAAAGCGCTGGAGGCGCTCCGGGATTATGAGAAGAATGAGATGAAGAAACGATAAGAAACGATAAAAAATGATATAAAACGGCAGAGATGCCTTTTTAACGGAGAAACATCCGGGCGGGAAACAGACATTCGCTGATCCTGTCCGGATATTTTTCGATTCTATTCTTGATATTTTCTGTTCTGGCCTTCATTTCCAGGCTGAGACCGGTACTCTGCCGGCGTCATCCCGTAATATTTCCTGAATATATGCCGTAAATTCCCTGTGTCGGAATATCCAAGCTCTTCAGAGATAGCGGAGATCGATCTGTCCGGATCGGAAAGAAGCTGAGCCGCATGTTTCATCTTGAGTTTCTGAATGTTCTCGCTGAAGCTGCACCCGGTGCTTTTCTTGATGATCCGCTGGATCTGGCGTTCACTGTAGTTGAAGAATTCGGCAAGCCCGCTTAAGGTCACAGTGGAATAATTCTCCTGCATATATTTCAGGATAAAGACCACGTTTTCGTCGTTCCCCTCTGTGGCAATCTCAGGCACGATGACGTCGGAGCCGTGGTTCTGCAGCAGGATGATGAAAAAGGCGCTGATGATATTGTTCAGAAACCGTTCCTTATACTGATGGTTCCCGAGAAATTCCTGATAGGCATATATGACATAATCGAAAAGCTCCTGGTCGTCCCCCGCCCGGAAATACAGATAAGGGTGGGTCTTTGAATGGTAAAGGGTGCGCATGAAAAAGTCGGAGAGGACGTCGTTTTCCGAGAGAACGCCGAAGAAAGCCTTTTCAAATGTGCTGACACGCAGGATGATATTGATCAGGATGCAGTCGTCGGTGAAGGCGCTGATGGCGTGTTCTGTCTCGGGGGCGATGATGCAGATGTCCCCTTTCTTCATATGAAGTTCCTGCTTCTGCACATAGTTCGTGCAGGTTCCCTCCAGGACACAGACGATCTCCAGGAAGGCATGGGAGTGAAGGATTGCCGGGAGATACCGGACATGCCGGTACAGTTCCGTGTCAAAACTCTCGCGGAAAAAAGAATCCTCATCCAGCCTTGTGTTCAGCAGGATGGCGGGAAACGGGTGAGAGGTACGGTCACTGGCAAGCTGGAGTATTTCTGTGTAATACTCCTGGGGATGAGGAAAATTCAGGTTCATCTCAGGATGTTCTTTCCATAAAGATTTGAATACGGTTTCCAGCTCATTCATTTGAGCCTGTTGGGGAAACGTTTCTCTGAAGATCATATCTTTCGGCTCCTTCCTTTCTGCTTATATCGGGGCGGGTCCCGGGACCTTGCATCCGCTTATGGGCAGGCGCATGCGGGGGGCAGACCTTTTAACCCTGACATTATAAAAAAGTATAAAATACGACATCCCGGGTTGTCAAACACGACAGACGAGGATGTCGCATTTTACCTCCCGGGTGTCATCCTGCGCTCTTTTTTTTCGTGTCGCCACAGTGTTATGATTAAGGCAGCTCAAGAGAAAACGTTTTAAGTATGGTGACGTCATATACCTGAAAACCGACAGGCTTATCTATTGAAGAGAAAGGAAGAAAATAAGATGAAAAATACGCAGGGAGTTACCTTTGGCGAGAAACTAGGCTACGGCCTCGGCGAGATACCCGGCACGATGAATTCCATCCTGAGTGCCATCCTGACAATGTTCTACACCGATAATGTGGCGATGGCAGCAGGAGCTGTCGGAACCATGTTCTTTATATCAAGGCTTCTGGACGGGATCACAGACCTTCTGGCAGGAAGCATGATCGACAAGACAAAGAGCAAATGGGGAAAAGCCCGTCCCTGGCTTCTGTGGATGTGTGTGCCGACGGGACTTGCTCTTGCCCTGATCTTTCTGGTGCCCAGGGACGGCTCCGAAATGGCAAAGCTGATCTATGCATTTGTTACATATAACCTGTTTACATCGGTTGCCTATACGATCGTGGGCGTTGCGAAGAATGCTCTGATGCCGCTGATGACGCAGAACGGTCTGGGAAGAGCCGCACTTGCAAAATATTCTCTGATCTTCGGACTGGGCGGATCGATCCTGGGAATCTCTGTGACATTCCCGTTTGTGGCTGCAATGGGTGGAGATATCGGCGCATGGAGGATCGTGTTTGCCGTTTACGGTGTGATCACTGTGCTGGCTCTTCTCGCTTCTTTTGTACTGACACATGAGCATGTTCAGTCCGTAGAGTCTGTTACTATGGGAAATGATGAAGAGAAGATGACATTTGTAGAAGGACTGAAAAATTTTGTTAAGAACAAATACTTTATCTTTGCTCTGGCAATGACAGTTATCGTGAATTTTGCGGTACAGATCAACTCCAGTTCTCAGACATATTTCTATACCTATACGATGAATGACCAGATGCTGACTACTTCCCTGAACATGGTGAGCCTTGTTCCCACTGTGATCGGTATCCTGTTCCTGGCTGGTCCATCACTCCGTTTCTTTGGAAAGAAAAGAAGCGTCTATGTAGGCGCGGCAGGGCAGATCATAGGATATGCTCTGAGAGGTCTTGCGGCGGTGACAATGAGCGTTCCGCTTCTGGCAGTGGGAACCGTGATCTGCGGTCTTGCGACAGGCCCGCTCTCTGTTCCGGTAAATACACTGGCGGCTGATGCAGTGGATTACGGCGAGTATCTGACGAATAAGAGGATTGAAGGAATCGGCTCATCAGTCGTATCATTTTCACAGAAGATCAGTAACGGTCTGGCTGCGGGAGTTGTGGGCTGGGTGCTTTCCCTGACAGGATATGTGGCAAATCAGGCCCAGAGCAGTCTGACAAATTTCGGGATCACGTGTCTGTTCGCATGGCTTCCGATCGTGATGCTGGTGATTGTCATCATCAGTTTCAGGCTGGTGTACCGGTATGATAAGGAAGAGAAGATGGTGCTGGAAGAACTGGCGAGAAGAAAAGAAGCGAAGAAATAAAGAGCAGGGAAAAGACTGGGCAGACACCAGTCCTTTTCCTGTATTCAGAATAAAAAATACCTGCAGGAGGAAAAAATATGTCTACATCTTTAGGAAAATGGATCACAAACGGTACAACATCCCCGTTTTATGCGAGAAAGGAGTTTCGTATCACGAAAGAGGTAAGAAAGGCGGAAGCGAAGGTCTGCGGACTGGGACAGTTTATCTTCTATATTAATGGAAGAAAAGTCGGGGATCATGAACTGGATCCGGGCTGGACAGACTATTCCAGGCTGATCCAGTATGTGGCTTTTGATGTGACGGACGATCTGTGCCAGGGGAAAAACGTGCTGGGAGCAGAGGTGGGGAACGGATGGTTCATCAAGACAGATGAGCACTATACTTTTTCCTTCCCGGCGTTTATGCCGCCCAACCCGAATCCCTATAAACCTTATGGCAAAGCGCTTGTGCTGGCAATGTCCCTGAAGATCACATATGCTGACGGCACAGAGGAAACGATCGAGGGGGATGACAGCTTTAAGGTAAAAGCAGATTCCACAGTGATGAGCAATGTGTACGGCTCTGAGACGGAAGATGGAAGACTGAGACAGGAGGGAGGGTGTCTGCCGGGATTTGATGCATCCGACTGGGAACAGGCTTCCGTTGTGAAGAAGGAGGATGAGCCGAAAGGAAGGCTCATGGAACAGTTCCAGCCTGCCGTGAAGGTGATCCGGACTTATGAGGGAAAGGAACTCTCTCCGGCAGGAAACCGTAAGATCTATGACTTTGGTCAGAACATGTCCGGGATGCTGGAATTTGAAGTGAAAGGAAAAGCAGGTGATAAAGTCCTGGTCTATCCTGCGGAGAAGCTGGGAGAGGACGGAGACGTGGACCAGGTGGCGAAAGGCTGGGTGACGGTTGACTCCTGTATCACATACA
>ERZ1643246.4305-NODE-4305-length-11399-cov-5.038082_pt1 | contig 11399 bp, 12 predicted proteins | sample MGYA00579265_ERZ1643246 | MGnify/ENA primary metagenome ERZ1643246 (study PRJEB29033, sample SAMEA4952261) | chicken gut metagenome | biome: Broiler Chicken; feature: Gastrointestinal Tract; material: Caecum | place: Ireland | collected 2018 | study: Broiler...
CTCCTTTTGGATCAAGGCAAACAAAACTTGTATTGCACTGCATTAGATTTGGCTTTCCATAGAATCTTGTCTTTCCAGCTCCACTCCCACCAATAACGATTGTATTCAGATTACGTCTATGTTTTTTTCCATCAAGTCCAATACGAACATTCTGACTCAAAATTTTATTCTGTGAAAAATTCTTATCGGCATATTTTTTATTGACACTTCTATTGTTTGCCCATCTTGCTGAACCATATTCTTCCTGACGACGATAGTTTCTCTTATTAGAAAGATAGATTCCCATTCCACATACATAAACGACAATGAATAAACACATCGTTCTAAGACTGTCCTTACTCCATACAATAGAAAAAGGACTGTTCATTGCTTCGCTGATATATGGCAATGCATTCAACAGTCCTCCATCAATATAAGGTGCAATTTTAAGACTCAACCATACAACAGGTATGAAACCTATAATAAAAAGAACAAATCCATCATGATTATCTTTCCTCATAGATTTTCCTTGTTCCTTTCAAAGTATCAGCTCTAGCAGATTTTGCAATGATGGTTTCAATAAAATCATAGTTTTTATTTTCTCTGATCTGGTCATCTCTCAATTTTTTCAGTGCATTGATAATGATTCTTCTCTCACAGTCTGTGACACAGATACAGACAATTTTTTCCTTTGATGCAAATAGCCCCATCATCTACTCACATCATTTCTTTGATGTTTTTTCTCTTGCTGTGATTTATAGATTCCTCTGTCAATGCGTTCACTGACATCTTCACATAGGTTTTTAATATTTCCCAATTCCTGTTTAATATCCTTTGATTTCATTCCAGAAAAATAATGAACAACCTGATCTGCAAATCGTATATCACGAACAGGAACTCCGTACTTTTGACAAAGAATATAGGCAGAACTTTCAATAAAAAACTGATTGTTTTCACGGTTATAATCAGAATACTGTTTATCAAATTCCACATGACAGTATTCTCTTGCAAGTCCCTGAATCAACTGTTGAGGACTCAAGTTATTAGCATAATAGATACATTTGGCATCAGGTGAATAAAATACAGGCTCACCACCTTCAAAAGTATCTAATTGCTGTAAAGATACTGGTGAATCATATGTCAGACCATTAATCATGTTTGCAACATTCATCTGTGGTGCATTATATAATGCTTCCTTTGTGTTGATCTGCGAAACATCAAATAAATACTTTGGATTATAGTTTGTACCATATGATCCATCTTCTCTTTGATATTCACCAGTGGGTTCTAGAACCTGTATACCCTTTTCACCTTTTTTAATATAGAGTTTGTTTTCACGCCAATGTTTGCCATCCTTCAGCATCTTTGCATCAGGCTTCTGTGCCATAATCAAAAGAGCATTGGTCACTGTATAATCCAATCTTGCCATGAGATTTAAAAACTGCAGATATTTCTGTGGAGAAGAAACAACTTCACCAGACTGAAATTCTGCTAGTTTATACAGATGATTTCGTTTATCTTTCATCTGTTTTGCATATTCCTCTTTAGATAATTTTGACTGTTTTCTTTCATTTGATCTTTGAGCATTTTTATTTAGCATTGCATAAATATTTTCCATGAAATGTTACCTCACTTTCTTCTTTATTCTTTTCTTTTTGATATTCTTATGCTGACTCTGTTGTTTGACAGTCCTCTTCTTTTCTTGCTGTTTCTTGATTTCATTGAGTTCTTTTCTCACCGATGGACGCTTATCAATAATATTTGGTTCTTTTCCTGCTTTGACTGAGGTAGGCTCGAACGGACTGGCGTCCTTTGTCGTTCGAGCAATAGTCGGGTTTTCAGAAAAACTCTTTTCTTCTTTCTTCATTGAATTCATTAATGATTTCACAAGTTTATCATGCTCTTCATCGCTCATTGTAGGAACATCCTTAAATGCCTGATTTTGTTTTGAAGTAGCATATTCATTGATTGTCTTTGCATCGACAGTTGCTAGTTCAAATTTATCAACTATTCGACTGATTTTCGATGCATCCTCTGCTCTTACCATAATGTCACATATCCCATCAGGGTTGTTTTTTTCTTTCAACACACAATACATAACACCATAGCGTTTTGCTTCCTGACAGAAAACCTTCAAATCATTATGATGAATAGCAAAGACTTTCAATTCCTTTCCAGACTTCAACATGGAATTAAGTCTTGCTTTTCCCTTAACTTTTTTCTTGTCCGTCAAAATAGCATAAAGCATTGCAGCTAAAGATTTAGATGCCATACCACCAGCTTTCAATGCAACATTGGCAGCAACTTCAATGCCTTGCAAGGTCATTCTTGTCATCTGATCAGCTGTTTCCCCACCTGTAGTCATTTTTTCACACTCCTTTTGTTGAAATTCAAATATTTAGAAATACAAAAAACGATGAATTGAATCATCGCTTAAGATTAAAAATTGATAAAACTGTATAGAAAAAGGTATGGCTCCGCATCAATCTGCACATCCCGCCACAAGAGGCAAGAAAACCATACCTATAAGAGTATACTCTCTTTCTAAACATAATATACCATTAATTCTGCATCATGTCAATCAATGACATAATACTATTCAATCGAATGATAATTCGTTAGAAGATAATATAATGTACTGTCTTTTTCATAAATATGATGACGTATAATACTACATATATTGTCTATAAATTGTAAACCATATTCTAAACGAGAATCCTGTTGGACAATAGATAAAACATTATTATTTTGTTTTATTGATTCGATTATTTTTAGTTCAAAATCAGTTTTATTAAATGTATCAAAAATGATATCAATTTCACAATCAATTTGTGAAACAATTTTATTCAATAACGAAATATAGACATTTTCCTTTTCTTGCTGATAAAACGATTTACTTTTTTTCTTATAAACAGCATAATAAATGGAATAATTCATTGTGCTTATATGTTCAAGCATACACACTTTAATCCTTTGATATTTTTTATCTAGTATTACAGATTTAAATTCTGTAAAGATTTTTTCTTTATCTTTTGGAGAAATGTGAAAGTTCTTTACCTTCTTCTTGAATTTTTTAAATGTTGCATCTGTTTTTAATTTAGAATCTGTTAATAAACCTGCAACTATAAAGTAATCCTCACATTCTGTTTCATCAACAAATAATATCATTATATGGTTTCCTCTTTCTTGTTAATAGTCTTTTTACATTTTATCATTTATCGTTCTGCATTTCTATATAAGCTGCTGAATTGTGTATCATTTTGTCTTTCATTCATTGATTTCATAATGTCTCTCATCTTCAATGAACGATTTTCTATCCCTTCATAAAGCCTCACCTCCTTTCGTAATTCCTTAATTTCTTTGGAAAGACTATACACATCTCTTTGAAGTTTCTCTTTTGTATCAGGATTTTTACAACGTCTGATTTTGTTATAAATACATCTGCGTTCCTTAATAAGTGATTCCAGTCTATTCTTGACAATGGATTCTTCTTTTTTTAGATCATCAACTGTTTCAATTCTTTTTTTACACAATAGAGTTGCTTCCTTTGTTATTTGATCCATGTATCTTAAATCCTCTCTCAATAAAAAATGCACTCTTCTTTTATGAGGTGCATTCTTGGGTAATATTCCCATTTCAAACATATAACGAACATACAGTGCACGAAAGCCTGTTATCTTTTTTGATTTTTTAACATTTCCCTGATAGTGATATATTTTAGGTTTGACTTCTTGAACTGTGTCTATAAACCCTATATCATTATTCAAAATGCGAAGCTTGATGTTTTCTTCACTGTATGATTCATCCTTTGTGAGATTGTGAAGTCTAAAAAAATTTTCAGCACCCGGTGGTCTGATGGCTATATGCTTGACATCTGTTTTGACTTCATATCCCATTAATTTTAAATATCTAATGAATTGCGTAAAGGTCATTGAATTGTTGATGGCTCTATCAACATCATCTATCATAAGTGTTCGCCTTGTAGGCATCTTTTCTTTTTCACCTAACCATTCACTGTAATGCTTACCCTTCTTTGGATTATCAATGACACTTAGACAATATTTTCTGCAGATCTCATCTGACAAACGTCTTAATCTATCATAGTCCTTATGCTTGTTTAAGAATCTTTTATGTGTTGCCCAAGATACAGAGTTCACTACAAAATGATTATGATAATGTTCCTTATCTAAATGCGTTGTCACCAATACTTCAAATTCATCACCCCACATCTTTTGAGCAAGTTCAACACCAATAGCATGAGCCATTTCTGCCGTGACCTCTCCAGAGACAAATGACTGATATCCATGAAAGGCAAGAACACTATCTTCCTTATGTGCCGCCTTCTTTGTTTTAATCATCTGATCATACACATTGTAAGGACTGCAGTTGACACCACTAACATAGAATTGTTTTTCAGTTTTGAAATCATCTTCTACATATTCGATAACATTTTCAAGTCCCTGAAATTCATAGGCATTGAAATCCTTATTTTCTGTTTTCATTGGATTAACAACATAATCAAGGACATCCTTCAAGCTATACTTGACAGCCCACATGGAAGTTGTTGCCACTATATATCCACCTCATCTTTTCTGTATTCACCATTGACATATAAAACATATTGAATCTGTTTTTGAAGCTCCTCAAAATTCTTTTTATATTTCATGACATCAATGGAGCCAGTCTTATAGGCAATCACTGCAATTTGGTTGATGTTATTTCCTATCTTTCTTAATTGATAAATGGTTTCTTTTAAATCTGGATAAGGCTTTTCAGCTGGCACAATCTTTTGAATAATCAAACGAAGATATGCTTCTCTTGAAAGACCTGTTTTAGCGACTGCCACATTCAAATGATTTAATTCATCATCGCTTAACCTGATTTCTATTCTATTTTTTCTTTTCACTTTCATAATATCTACCACCCTGTATAATGCACATAATAATAACTCCACATAATGCTCCTAGTTCAAACACTCCCAACAATTTCAACCATTCCATCACTCTTCACTCCTTTCTTGGGGTATTAGGGGGATTTCCCCTAACAAGCCGACTTTTGATGGCAAAAGTCCTTGCTTGCTACAATTTACGACATAGAAATAGGTATCTTTTATTATGAGTCCTAATTTACCAGACGGAAGTAAGCTATCTAGCATAATCATCACGTTTTCTTACTTTTTCAATAACTTCAAATTCCGTCGTTATATAATTTTCCTCATTTAAAACAAGTTCTTCATTTCGATATTTTTCTTTTAATTTGATAAGTGCTTCCTGTTCATTTTCTGCTTCAATGATTTCCTGATACTGTAATGTTTCTGTAATTTCAACTTTATATTTGGCCATTATGTTTCATCTCCGTTCCTTATATTTTCAAAAAAGGAATCAGTATTCTGCTCTAATTTTTCATATTGATTTTTAAGATTATTTAATTCTTTCAATCTTAAATTAATGACATTGATTTCTTTATCTAACTGATTTCTTTTTCCTATTTTTAATTGTTTTTGTTGTTCTAATTTATGAATTTCTTTTATGATCTTTTTAATCAAGTCTATCATTCCTTTCTAAAAAAAAGAATCAGTCATTTGACTAACTCTTTTAATACTAATTATTTTAATATTATTCTTGCAAAGCTCCCTCTAATTTTAACTCCTGACATTCTTCCATGTTATCAAACATTTGAATCAAAGATTCAATACCTTTAGTATAATAAACTTCTTGAGCTTTTTCATTTTTTTGAATGAAAGATATATATTTTTGATTTAATATTTTATTATTCATTTGATCAATTTCATTAACATCAAAATTATAAGTTTTGAAAATATAATCATTTAATATTTTCGTTTCTCTTAAGATTTTTTCTTCTGTAAAAACTTCATTCTTTTCAGCAAAATTTCTGGCATATGGTTCATTATAAGATAACAGTTTCTTACGTTTAACAGAATAATCTGCATTTTTTAATTTGTTATTAAACTTTTTTGATAATAAAAGTAAATTTCCTATTTTCCACGTATTTTCATTTACCATATCATCAGGTAATATATGCTCAACATTCATTTTATCAAAATTATAATCTAACCAATCTTCTCCTTTAGTTATTTCCAAATAACGAGGTTGTAGTAAAAATTTTAGTACTGAAGAATTAATATTTTTTGCTGTCTTATTTTTATTTGAATATCTAATTTCTTTTATCAATTCTTTCATTTTTTTATTTGATGGGTAATATTTTGATATTTTTTTCATAAAAGAATAAAACTCTTTTTCGACTGTTGAAAAATTATTTGCTAAATAAATGTTATGTGAATATTCAATAATATATGGATTAATATTATTTGTCGTGCTCTTATTTAAATTAAAACCTATCATAAAACACAATATCATTTCCAAGTAATGATTATAATTTTTTTTACTAAGAATATTTCGTTTGAATTGAATTTCTAAACTTAAAACTAACGGAAACAATAATCTTATTTTCTTTAAAAGAATATATTCATACAATCTAATATTGCTATAATTTTGAGAAATATCTATATATAATTTATGATAATTTACTAAACAAGCAAACAAATTCCTTTTATTTTCATCTGAAGATGCTTTTTCGGTTTCTTTAATGAAGGAATACATTTTATCTTTGGTGCCAGTATAATTATAATACATCTGCATAAAATGATGTAAATAGATATCACAATCTATATTTGCATCTGATAAATTACCTAACATTTCATTCCAGTTATTATTTTCTACATCTAAAATTTTATAATCATCTGAAAATCTTAGCAAATAATTTTTTAATAACTCCATTGTTTTTAACGGAATACCCCTAGCATTAACAATTTCAAATAAAGTATTAGCTTCTAAATAATTATCAGCTGTTATAGAAATAATTTTTATATCTAGCAAAGTTTTTTGAAAATTAATAAATAAATCCAAATTATTTTCATTTTCAAATAATAATTTTCTAAACTTCTCAACAAAATATGTGAATACGATTGAAATTGTATCCTTTTTTTTAAAAAAAGCATCATAAATTTCAATATTGTTATCTCTTAAACTTAACTCAGATAATTTCAAATATTCATCATTTTCTAAATTCAGCTTTAATACTTCTTCGACAGACTGTTCATCCTTAAAACAAATAAAATCACTCAAAACTTCAATCCTATCACCAATACGACTACTTGAGAATTTCTCCGAATACACTTTTAAAAGATATATTAAACTAAATAAAATAACATTTAAAGTAATAAGTCTTTGTTGTCCATCAATTAGCTCTCTCTTATAACCGTTTGAACTGGAATTGCTTTTTTTGCTAATAAAAGATCCAAGAAAATGCTTTTGATGATTTTTTACAGCATAAAAAATGTCCTCAATTAAAATTTCCCATTCTTTTTCTGTCCACACATAATTGCGTTGGTATCGTGGAATAGTATATTGATAATTTTGATGAAAAAAAGTTCTCAAATCCATCTCCTCTGCTTGATAACTCATAATATCACCAACCTTATATATTCAATTATACTAAATATATAATTAATATAAAAGACAATTATCGACATATTATTCTTTTACAATAAAATACAAGTTGTTCATTTATATCCTTATATTTTCTAGGACTTCTATCTGTAATTTCATATCTCCCACTTAAATGATGTTTAATCTTTTCACTTGTTTCATACCCTGTTCTATCATTATCTAAATGTAAAATAATCTCTTTAACTTGCTTATTGTTCATCAGAAAATATTCCAATGCTATTGGTAAAACTGAATTTTCAACATCTTTTCCAACATTTGATGCACCTCCCAATGACAAATAGTTTTCATGATTCCAAGGTCTCCCCTTTTGTTTTTCTAAGGTCTGAAATGACATTAAATCAATTGGACTTTCAAACACATGAAGGACATCATTTGTTGCATTAACAAGTCTAAAACTGTAGTGTTTATCACTTCCATACACATCCTTTTTCCAGTTATCATTGGTCGCTCTTTTAGATGCAAATCTTTCTTTACCTTTTTCATCATAACCTACAAAGACAACAGAATGATCACTTTGGCATTCATAGATATAGCCTTTTAGATAATAGAAATTGACAACTTCACTATCAATACCTCTTTCATTGACTAAATAATTAAACATTTTTTTTGATTGAGAACATATTTTCGGCAATTTAAAATCGCAAGATTGCTGTTTTATATGATATGCCTTTCTATAAACAGGTGGCTTTTCTGTGATGCATCTATATATCAGAAGTGCAGCATCCAAAAAAGACATATCACAAACTTTTATCAGATAATCCAATGCACTTTTTCCACCTATTCCTTTTGACCACCACATCCACATGCCATTGGTCATATGCAGACTATCATGTGTTCTTGTGACATAATCATTGCGTGATTTTCTTACAAGTTCATTAGGTTCATAATTTGATAAATAAGTTAATAGATCAATTTTTTTCACCATTGCCAGTTCTTCAGGCTTTAAATATTTTTTCATTTTTTCCTCCCAAAATGTAAAAAGCCGACAAAATATATTGTCGACTTTACCAAAAGGAATCAGTTCACATAAGCTGATTCCATTTTACTTTTCATTTTTCTTTAACTTTACAAATCTACAATCCGAAATAATAACAATTTCATCATAAACCATATATCCAAAATCAATGCCTTTGCTAATAAAATGTCGTATATTATCATCATCCGCTATCATTGGATACATTCTTGGATTGAGTTTCAAATGACTGATATCTGTTTTCATTTGTTTAGAAAGTTTTATTTTGTTTTCTTTTAAAAATAAGTAAACACTCTCGTCAATAACAATCTTCACACTATAATCCTTCTCTTTCTAGAAGTTCAAGAAATTCATCATCTGAATATGCTTTTTCTTTTCCCTCTTTAATAAGATGAGCTTTTGTCTTTACAGCATTCTCAAAACCATACATTTCTTTTTCAACTTCATCATTATATATATCTATAATAAGTTGTAAGGTTTTTGTAGGAATAAGTGATACACCATTCAAACTAGGAAAATCATTGATATTCATCTTACCCATATTCATGCCTCCACTTCTTTGTTATATTATACATCAGTTCATAATCAATGTCATTAGAGTATGATTTATCTTTCCTTTATTGGTGATGTACGATTTTTTTCTTCTGGAACTTCATCATCAAAAGCTAAAGATTCCTTATCATCTTTTCTATCAATAGCTAATTCTTTATTCAGTTTTGATAATCTTCGATTTAAACTTTGCAGTTCCTCTTCCTTTTCAAAAGGTTTTTCCACTTCTTCTTTTGCATTTGCAAATTGCTGACTCGTTTCATCATACAATGCTTTTTCTATATCAATTTTCTTAGGAATGGAATCTATTGCATTGTCAATACGAGTAATATTTCCATAGATATCACTTCCAAGTTCCACAGGATAGCTCAAATGATTTTTTAACGTTAAGATATACTCATTATGAAAAGAATCATATCTTAACAGCATTTTAAATCCTCGATAATTCCCTATCATGATTTCTTCCTGTGATTTTAATTGCTGACATGCCAAGAGTATTGCTTGTCCTGCCTGCTTTTTATCTGTTATCTTCATATCCTTAATTATCATTTCAACAAATTCACTTTGTGGAATAATTTCATTTATATCCTTTTCTATGCCTTTAATTCTTTCTTCAATCATTTTGATTTTCTGAGGATAATATTTTAAAATTCTATCTTCAAGTTCATATTTCTGTGATAGATAATTGGCTTTCACAAGTTTTAGTTTTCCTACCTTGGCGTCAAGCTCCATCTTCTCCTTTACTTTAGGATTTCCACTAGCTAATGCTTTGATCTCAGCATAACTAAGCGAAGCTTCATCGATATCTTCAGCAGAACGAACAGGGGATTTGCTCGTCATAATCTGACTAATAAACTTCTGTTTGTTTTCAACAAGTTGGTACAGATAAGCATCAAATGTCCCTTCCGTTACATATCTATAAATATACACATCACTGTTTGTATTTCCGTGACGAATGATACGACCAGCTCTTTGCTCCAGATCACTTGGTCGCCACGGACAATCTAAATCATGACTAGTAATAAGCCTATCCTGAACATTTGTTCCTGCTCCCATCTTGCTTGTTGATCCGATAAGGATACGCACTTTTCCCTGTCTGACTTTGAAAAAAAGTTCTTTCTTTTTAACATCAGTTTTTGCATTATGAATATAGGCAATCTCATCATCAGGCACACCACTCTCAATAAGTTTCTTTCTTAATTCATCATATATATTGAACTCATTTACCTTTGGTGTAGACATATCACAGAAAATCAATTGTGTTGATCTTTGACTTTCTGTTTCATGATAAATCCTTATGACATTATCAATACATGCATTGACTTTACTATTTTCATATTCTGGTAGCAATGGATTGATAAGCCTCTGGTCTAAGGCTAACTTTCTTCCATCATTTGTTATTTTCAACATATTGTCTTCACTAGGGTCTACACTACCTTCTCTTATCTTTTCAGCACGTTTGCCTAATGATTCAACAATTTCCTTTTGTATATCACTTGGCTTGACTGCAACATTATGATAATGAGCTTCAGGTGTTGGAAGATTCAGCATATCTGCCGTTTTAATATCAGCTACTTCTTTAAACATAGAAATCAGTTCAGGTAAATTAAAGAACTTTGCAAAGCGTGTCTTCATGCGATAACTCGTTCCTTCAGGTGCAAGTTCAATCGCACTCATTGTTTCTCCAAATGTACTTGCCCAGCTATCAAAGTGCTGTAAATTGTGTTTGACAAGTGTTCCATACTGCAGGTATCTTTGCATTGTATACATTTCAGTCATTGAATTGCTGATAGGTGTTCCAGTTGCAAAGACAATTCCCTTTCCACCAGTGATTTCATCTAAATAGCGACACTTCATGAATAAGTCAGAAGATTTCTGTGCTTCAGTTTGAGCCAATCCTGATACATTTTTCATCTTGGTATAGAGAAAGAGATTCTTGTAATAATGTGCCTCATCAACAAAAAGACGATCTACACCCAATTCTTCAAAGGTGATGAGATCGTCCTTTCTATCCTGATTATTCAGTTTTTCAATCCTATTTTTTAAAGATTTTTTTGTTCTTTCCATCTGCTTGATGGTAAATCTCTCTCCTTTGTTTGCCCTCAATTGCTGGATACCACGTGTGATTTCTTCTATCTCGTTTTCAATCATCTGTTTCTGTCTCTCTATAGACATTGGTATTTTTTCAAATTGACTATGACCAACAATCACTGCATCATAATCACCAGTTGCAATCCTTGAAAATAGCTTTTTACGATTTCTTTTTTCAAAATCTTTTTTCGTTGTGACCAATATGTTAGCGCTTGGATAAAGCTGCAGAAATTCACTCCCCCACTGTTCAACAAGATGGTTGGGAACAACGAACATGG
>ERZ1643246.4308-NODE-4308-length-11393-cov-4.814518_pt1 | contig 11393 bp, 10 predicted proteins | sample MGYA00579265_ERZ1643246 | MGnify/ENA primary metagenome ERZ1643246 (study PRJEB29033, sample SAMEA4952261) | chicken gut metagenome | biome: Broiler Chicken; feature: Gastrointestinal Tract; material: Caecum | place: Ireland | collected 2018 | study: Broiler...
TCTGTCAATACCTTTTTCGACACTTTTTTACTCCTTCCCCTGTTTTTCCATTTCTATATAAAGTAGACTCTTTCTAATAACTTTCAAAAAAGGCCTTTTCAAACCTCCTGTTTTGTGCTATACTGAATTCCACATAAGAAATATGCGCCCGTAGCTCAGTTGGATAGAGCGTTAGACTCCGACTCTAAAGGCCATGCGTTCGAATCGCACCGGGCGTACCACCAGGCTGAGCCTGGACGCAATTCGCGTTCCGGGCTCAGTTTTTTATTTTGCCGTTTCACTTGCGTTTGCGGCGGACATCTTTTTTGTCCTTTCACCCCCCAAAAACCTACGATGAGTAAGTTGCTCATCGTAGGTTTTTTCTATGCCTATCTCATGTTTTTATTTTCTATTTTGTCAACACTTCCATCCACATCCATAGTCAGTATCTATTTTCTAGGCAAACCCAATCCAAACACCCCGGAATGCAAATTGCATTCCGGGGTGTTTGGATTTTTCGGTCCGTGTTTTATCCACTTTCATAAGGGATGCTGTCCGCAACCAAACCGTTCTAAAAATGTTTGTTTCAGTTGGTGGCAAAATAGGAAGCAACTTTTATAATAGAAGAAAAGAGGTGTGAAAAACATGAAAAACCATTCCCGCTGTATTTCTCAGAATTTACTGTCTTTGCGCCGGTACCATCGGTATTCCCAAGAAGAAGTCGCAGAAAAAATCGGAGTTTCCCGCCAGGCGGTAGCAAAATGGGAAACCGGAGAAACCATTCCCGATATCCTCAACTGTGATGCCTTGGCGGAATTATATAATGTCTCTGTAGACGATTTAATCCATTTCGACCAGACGGTTGAAAAGATTTCCATTCCTCCAAAGGGAAAGCATCTTTTTGGTACCGTGAAAGTTGGCGATCGTGGACAGATTGTCCTACCTAAACGGGCGAGAGACATTTTTCATATCAAATCCGGCGATTTGCTTGTTGTCTTAGGGGATGAAACCCCAGAACACGCCGGTATCGCTTTAGTTCCCGGGGATTCCTTTTTACAAACTGTAGAATTTTTACAAAGCGCCATGCGCAAACGAAACGATACAGAAGCCCTGGAAACGGAGGGAATAAAATGACGCCGCTGCTCTCAGTCCAACATCTTACCAAATTTTATCCTGGCTTTACCCTGCGGGATGTCTCCTTCCATCTGCAGCCTGGTCGAATCATGGGGCTTATCGGGAAAAATGGGGCTGGAAAAAGTACCACGCTCAAGGCGATGCTTAATATGGTACACCGGGATAGTGGAACCGTCCAATTGCTCGGAAAGGACTTTTTCTCCCACGAACAGCAATGCAAACAGGAAATCGGTGTGGTATTTGGCGGGATTGATTTTTACCCTTTGAAAAAACTCTCTACCATTACCGCAGTCACCCGGCGGTTTTACCCCAACTGGGATCAGGCGAAGTATGAATCCTACTGTAAATTGTTTTCCCTGGATGAAAAAAAGCAGCTGCGCGTCCTTTCCAATGGGATGAAGGTAAAATATCTGCTCGCGCTTGCCTTGTCCCACCATGCACAGCTCCTGATTTTGGACGAACCGACCAGCGGGCTGGATCCGGTTTCCCGGGATGAACTGCTACAGATTTTCACCCGGATTGTCTCGGATCACAGGCGTTCCATTCTCTTTTCCACCCATATTACCTCCGATTTGGAACGGTGCGCGGACGACATCACCTACCTGCACAACGGGGAGGTTCTGGCAAGTGCAGAGAAAATGGCGTTCCTCCGTTCCTTTGATCACCTGAAAACAGCAGAGGATACCCAGCCGCTCACACTGGAAGAGATCATGCTGCGCACAGAAAGGAGGCATTTTGATGAAACTGCTCTATAAAGAATTCGCCCTGGCTGCGCATCCCACCCTGTACCTTTTTCTTGTGCTTGGATGCCTGGTTATTGTCCCCTCCTATCCCTATACGGTGATTCTCTTTTTCGGATGCCTGGCCCCCTATCTGACCTTCCTATTTTCCCGGGAAACAAACGATACCTGGTATACGGCACTCCTGCCGGTCGGCAAATACGGGAGCGTGCATGCAAAATGCCTGTTGATTGTCTTTGTGCAGGTAGGCCAGCTTTTGTTTTCCATCCCGTTCGCCCTGCTCCGCACAGCTCTACAGATCCCCCCAAACCCGGCAGGGATTGAGGCCAATGTCGCCTGGTATGGGTTTGGGCTGATTCTATATGCGGTATTTAATCTTATTTTTTTCCCAACTTATTATAAGACAGGATACAGGGCTGGAAAGGCCTTTGTCCTTGCGCTAATCCCATTTGTTCCCTTGATGCTGTTGGTAGAGACCTTTGGCCACATCCCAGTCCTATCCTGGCTGGACAGTACTGTCCCTTCTGATTTATTACTACAATTCCCCGTTCTCCTTTTTGGAATCCTCTGCTATATTGGCATAACCCTCTTGTCCTGCCGGATGGCCTGCACCCGTTTTGCCAAGGTGGATTTATAAAAAACATCCTCGACAATTGTCGAGGATGTTTTTTCTGTTTACTTTCTATTTTCCGGGAATTCCATCCCACAAAAATACGAAATTGTCCGGTTATCCTTTCAGATACTGATCAAACCAGTTCGTAATCTCTCTCAGCCGTCTAATCCGGTGTTTCGGTTTTCCGCTGCGGCTCAGCTCATGGTTTTCTCCGTGGAACAGGCAGAGTCTGGTAGGCACCCCATGCATTCTCAATGCCGTAAACATCTGGATAGCATCCCCCATCCAGCAGCGGTAGTCCTCGTCCGACTGGACAAACAAGGTCGGAGTCTTGCACTTGTCCGCATATTTGAGCGGGGATCGTTCCCACATGTCCTCCGGATTCTTCCACGGATCGGCCTGGACTGCACTCAGATTATGGTAATACCCGATATCCGTTGTCAGGCATTTGCTGATAAAATTGGAAATCGAACGCTGAGAAGCCACCGCCGCGAAACGATCAGTGTGCCCGATAATCCAGTTCGCCATAAATCCGCCATAGCTTCCACCGGTCATACCAATATGGGCTCTGTCAATTTGGGGATACTTTTCAAGCACTTTATCCGTAAATTCCATCAAATCATTGTAGTCCAGCACCCCATAGCGTTTTCCACGGATATCCGCAAATTCGTTTCCTTTCCCATCTCCGCCCCGCGGGTTGCAGAAGAATACAAAATATCCCTCGCTTGCCCATAACTGCATTTCGTGAAAAAACGGGACTCCATAAACGGTTTTTGGCCCGCCGTGCACATCCAAAATTCCCGGATAGGTTTTCTGTGGATCGTAATCCACCGGTTCTATTACCCAGCCGTCAATTTCCACACCATCTTTATCCACGAAGTTCAGCGGATGCAAAGGAGCCACCTTATGCGTATTCAGGTATTCCTCGTTAAACCCGGTCAGCTTCTCTTCCTTCCCCTCTCCTTCCCGGCAGGTATACAGTTCCTGAAGGCCGTTTTCCCTCATACCAACATACAGGAAGTTTCCCTCAAAATAATCAAAGCAGTCCACACTGCCATCAATTTGAGGGGACACTACCGTTTCTTTTCCAGCTCTATCCAGACGGACAATATAGGAATTAAAGCCCCTGGTCTCGGTATAATACCAGCCGCTTTCCGTTGCCTTGTGAGAACGTCCTCCTCCATAACGGCAGTCTGAACCCACACTGGAGTACATACTTGGGTCCAAATCTGCTAGTTCAGTCACCTCTCCGGTCCTCGGATCTGCGAGGAAGAAAACCGGGTTTTCACTCGAACCATATTTTTCTCGAGTACTGGCCGCAAATACCACTTTGTCCCCCAAAAAGGCAGCGCCGCTCACACCATAACGATGTTGCAGACCAATTTCCACCGATTTACCCGAATGCACTCCGCACACGAACATGTCGTCCTTTTGATCATCCATCCATTGATAATCATGTCCATAGTATAATACCCGGTCATTTTCCCGGTCATAATCAAAAGAGGAAACATTCATAAATTCTGGACTTAACAGACGGCATTCCCCATTATCGCTGTCATACAGATACAGCCGGCTGCGCTGTTTGTTGACAACGCCTTTTCCATTTGCCCAAAACGGGAGTTCATCAAATACCTCATAGTCCTTTTCCTCTTCCAGCCGCTCGATAGCATCTTCCCGTTCTTTGCCTTCCAATCCGGTCACTTCAATGGCGTTGTGCTGATAAAGTCCAATTATCAGGAATTCATGGCTGCTGATCTTGCGGATGCTTTTGACCTTCATAGGGATCGTAAACAATTCTTCCGCTTCACCGCCATGGATGTCAATCCGGTTGTATACTGTACAGGCCTGACCCGGTTCCGGCTTGTGGGATTTCTTCCGATCTCCGGGGAACAAAAGGCTTTCCTCGTCCAGCCACAGGTAGCTGCTCTCCGCACCCCCGCTCGTCAATTTTCTGGGAACCCCATTTTCCAGCACCCAAATAGAAGAGGTATATTTATTTTCTTTTACCTGCGCCTGGCTTACTACAAAAGCCGCAGCCGTTCCATCTGGGGAATAGGAGACTTCGGAAAGTGTATAAATTTTTCCCAAATCTTCCATTGTAACCTTTTGCATCAAAACTCCTCCTAACAACATTTATTCCGGTCATTCCATGGACAATTATACAGTTTTTCCAAAACCTTGGCAATATCAGTGTTCAATTCCCGTCCTTTTTACAGAAATAGCTCTGATGATCGGAATATTTAAACAACTTTCCGTATATGCTTTTGCTATTATAACGGGTAAAATAGGAGACTACTTGGAAAGCATTTCTTTAAAATCCTTTCCATTTTTAATGGATCCACCGAATACTTTGGAGTTCCCCCAAAATAACACCTAGCGGTTCAACTTTCTCTTCTGAAGGGATTTTGACAGGCGGAATTTTCCGGTTGAGTGCCGACAGATATACTATCCCTTCTCTTTTTCTCAGCCTTCTCAAAAACAGTTGATGATTATAAAGGAATACGCCAAGAGAATTTCCTTTGATGTCCCCATGTTTTACCGCCAAACACTGACCAGGACGATAGAGCGGTTCCAGAGCAGAATCCCAGACCTTCACTACAAAATCCGCTTCCAAAGCCCTGGCTTCCTTTGCTACCAAAACCTCAGATAATTCCAACTCGCCGGATTCCGTTTTTCCCTGAGAGAATGTCAGGCAGGGAAGTAGCAATGTCTCCCCATAGTCTTCCCGGTACCCTTGGAATTTTGCCAATGATGAGATTACCCGAACAATCCTCTCCCTCATTGATTTTGAGCATATCCGAAAAACCTCCAGCAACTTTTTTTCCTCTTCACTGATGGGAAAACTCTCTTTTCCCGGAACCGTTGCTTGTCCTGTATATTCTACGGAAAGGTTCTCATCTGCCAGATATTCCACTGGCACATGGAACACCTGCGCTATCTTTTCCATGGTTGTAAAGGAAAACCTCTTTGTCTTACCATTTAACATTTTATTGAGCGTGCCCAAAGGGATGCCTGACGCTTCGGAGAGTTGCCCCGTTGTCAAACCATCTCTTTTTTTCAAATAGCAAAGCTTTTCTTTTACCGTCACTGTCTATCACTCCGATAATTTTTTCATCCCATGCTTAAAAAACAACCTTTTTCTGTATATACAGTCTATATAATTTTTCATCCCATTTTCTGGCAACTCATCCTCTGGTTCGGAACTCAGGAATATATATAATAGTATAGTTCGGGGTATTTTGATAAAACTTTTAATAGCCAAAAGTCTCCCAAATATTATACACCATCCCTTTCCTGTGACAACAGGTACACTTATAGTCCTGGAAAACAACTATTTTGTTGTGTTAAAAATAGAAATTTCAATTTCTTTCCTTAAAAAAGTTTAAATTTTTATCACAGGAACAACATTTTTTTAAAGTATGATATCTGTATCTTTTCCCCAGTTATTTTTGCTTTGTTTTCTGATTTCTATTGAGATTAGAAAACATCCGGCAAATTACATAAAAAAAATACAAAAAAATTTACACTTTCGTTTTTTTACAGAAATTTTACGTTCATACTTGTGTACTTGTAATATTAAAACCCATATGGTAAAATATTACGCAAATCAAATCCGTATAAAATTTTCAAAAATAGATTAAAGCGGAAAAGGAGGGATCTCGCTATGGCGACGGTTTCTGCCAGCATCGTTACATTTAATAGTGCCGGCGTTGTAGGGGACGCCCTGCAAAGCCTACTAACTCAGACAAAGGAATATCCTTTGTCTGTCTATGTTGTCGACAACCACTCTACGGACCATACCCTTTCCATGATTTCCGAAAAATTTCCGCAGGTTGTCTGTCTGCCACAGCCGGATAACCGTGGCTTTGGCCATGGTCACAACCAGGTGATCCCTCTACTTACATCCGATTACCACGCTATTATCAACCCGGATATTTCCTTTGATTTTGATGTGCTTTCCAAACTGGTTTCCTATCTGGAAGAACATCCGGATGTTGTCATTGCCACCCCTGCAATCTGCAACTTGGACGGCACGTTTCAACGTGTACCTAAGCGTCTGCCCACCTACCATTATATGGCTTCCGGCATGTTAGAACGGTTTGGGGGGATTTTCCGCCGTTGGCGTGACGAATACACGATGACCGGCGTAAAATTTGATAAGCCCACTCCCATTGAGTTTTGCACTGGCTGTTTTATTATGATCCGTACTTCTGTATTCAAAGAACTCGGCGGGTTTGACGAACGGTTTTTCATGTACTGTGAAGACGCAGATCTTTCCCGTCGTGCCGGTATGAAGGGAAAAATCATGTTTTTACCGGATATCCGTATTACTCATGAGTGGGGCCGTGCAAGCAGCAAACGCTGGAAGTTTTTCAAAATACATTTGCAATCCCAGCATCTCTACTTCAAAAAGTGGCGGAAGCAGGCCTCCCGCTAAAAAAAGGAATGTTTTTATGAAGTCTAAAGACTCTCCAGACTGTGTTTCCCTGAGTGTGGCCATGGCGTCCTATAATGGAGAACGCTATATCTCCCAACAGATCGACTCCATTCTCCCACAGTTGCGTGCTCAGGATGAACTGATCATTTCGGACGATGGTTCTAAGGATAAAACAATGGAAATCATCAAACACTATGCCGAAAAAGACTCCCGTGTGCGTGTTGTACAGGGGCCCAGGCAAGGAGTAATTAAAAATTTTGAGCATGCACTTTTGTGCTGTAAGGGGGATATTCTCTGCCTGTGTGACCACGATGATCTCTGGCATCCGGACAAAGTGGACTCCCTTATGGAATGCTTTTGCTCAACAGGAGCAATCCTTGTCATGCATGATGCGCGTATTATAGATGGAGCCGGCCATCTAATCGCCCCTTCCTTTTTTGCGACACGTCATACCAGAACTGGTTTTTTGAAAAATATCTGGAAAAACAGCTACATTGGATGCTGTATGTCATTTCGCCGTGAACTTTTGCAGACCGTCCTCCCCTTCCCATCAGATATTCCCATGCATGATCAGTTTATCGGCCTGATGGCAGAACGCCGTGGGCACGTGGAACTGATAACCCGGCCACTGATCGATTACCGGCGCCATGGAAATAACGTCAGCGCCGATCATCATGGGAGTTTGGGCACAATGCTTTCCCAGCGTATCTCCATGCTACGGGCCGTGCTTGGGCGGCGCTGAAAAGCCAGGGATTTGAGGTGTTTTTTTGGAAAATTACAATCTCTATGTACTGCTTGTCATCTATAACCAGAACGGAAGCGATTCCCCCGCATGCGAGGTGCTCCGCACCCGAAACGATGTGGGGGTTTTAGTCGTTGATAACAGTACGGCTGATTACCACAACGCCGAATACTGTCAACAAAACGGATTTGCCTATCTGTCGATGGATGGAAACAAGGGTCTTTCTAAAGCTTATAACCGGGGTATTCGTTATTTAAAAGAACATACTCGTGCTACCCATATAGTACTGCTGGACGATGATACCACCTTGGGGGATGATTACTTTTCCGTTTTGCGGCAGGCAATTATAGAAAATCCGGATACCCGGATCTTCCTTCCCCTTGTCAAAGATGAAGTTGGATATCTTTCTCCTTGCCGGATCAATGGATATGCAGTCAGCAGAATCCAGTCCCCCAAAGAACTTGACCGCATCAATATTACTGGAATTAATTCCGGTATGGCACTGGCGCTCTCTATTTTTGACGCTTATCAATATGATGAAACCTATTTTCTAGACTATATTGACCATGCGTTTTTGCGGGATATGAAACGGCGTGGGGAACCCATTAGAGTGATTGGCACCACCTTACAACAACGTTTTTCCGGCAATGACCACAGCAATTATCAGGCGACGCTAACCCGGTATTCCCTGTTCAAACGGGATTTTCGCCTGTTTTGCTCCGATACAGTAAAAGGCAAGGTCTATGCGGATGCTTTTCTGGTCATCAGGCGTATCCGTCTGTTTTTATCAGCACATCTTAGGAGGAAAAAATGACAGATCTTTCATCTTCGATTCCAGCGAGGCATCAGTCTTCCACAGTTTTTTTATTTTGGTTGGATAGACTCGCCCTTTTATTCTTATGCATTTATACAGCTGAGTGTGCGATCGGATGCAGCGGCAGATGGATTAGTTTTGGCCCGCTCAGTATCCGTATGCTTTTGTTTGGCTGCTGTTTGTTGTTTTCACTGCCCCAAGTAATCCGGCAAATCAAGGATATCATCCGTTTACCATATTTCTGGGTTCTTGTGGCATTCGCTTTGATTTTAGCGGTTTCTACTTTTATTGGCATTCAGAATGGGAATAACTACAGCTTTTTGTTTGCTGATATTTCAAGCCTGCTCTCCTTCGCCTTATTCCCGGGAATTATTGTGACCATTAACACGCGTGAACGCCTGCAATTGGTCATGAAGGTACTGTTTTATTCCACTGCCCTGCTTGCGCTTGTTGCTGTTACGCTGCATTTTGTAATTGCTCTATTGACAACTAAGGAAGTTGTCATCCTCAATGACTGGATTAACAATATGGCCCTGGGCGGGCTTGCAAAGATGCCGACCGGCGTCCAGAGGATCTATTTACGCAGCCAGATATTTTTACAAGTTTCCCTGTTATTTGGTATCTGGCTTCTCAAGACGGCCTCCTCAAAATGGGAAAAAGCTCTTATTTGGGTCAGTGAAATTGTCATGCTATTTGCCATAATCCTGACCTATACCCGTGGGTTTTGGTTGGCGCTAGGCTTTACTGCGGTACTCTTTTTAATTGTATTTTCCCGCTATTGGAAACACTGCCTAAAATGTGCTGGTATACTCGCACTGTCCCTGATTGTCATGCTTGGCGCCTCTTGGGTTATCTATCGCACCCCTTGTGCCGCCGTTGCTGTATTGGAGCGGTTCGATCCATCCCTGATTGTGATTATGCCGTCGCTTCCTTACGAAGAGCCGGAAACCCCAGAGGATGAGGACGCTTTTACCCAGGCAGCTGTGTTGCGTTCTCAAACGCTAGCGGAACAGATGCGGTATATTGGAGAACATCCGGTGTTTGGAAACGGACTCGGCAAAAATTTGGATGGTTTGAGGACGGATGGCAAAACTGAATATATGTATCAGGATATGTGGATGAAAACCGGAATTGTTGGGTTAGGATTATTTTTGTTTTCCTGTTTTTGGCCAACCGGGTCTGTAATTCGCCGCTACTTCAAAACCCCAAAAGAAAAGCGAAAAGCTCTGCTTGATTGGGATAATCCATTTGCACAGGCAATCATTTGGAACTTTGGAGTGATCGGCGTTGCCGTCACCAGCTACTTCAACCCCTTCCTGACTACGCCTATGGGGATTTTGGTGGTGCTTTTGGCCGCAACAGCCGTTCATCTTACAAACAAGGATTATTCTTCAAAAGGTAAAACAATGGAGGAATCAGAATGAAAGGTATTGTATTAGCAGGTGGTTCCGGAACACGCCTGTATCCATTAACCATGGTAACATCCAAACAACTTCTGCCCGTCTATGATAAGCCCATGGTGTATTATCCTCTATCCACCCTGATGCTTGCTGGAATACAGGATATCCTTGTTATCTCTACCCCAACGGATCTGCCGAATTTTGAACGCTTGCTTGGCGACGGATCGGATTATGGAATCCATCTTTCTTATGCGGTACAGCCCTCCCCGGACGGTCTGGCACAGGCGTTTTTGATCGGTGAAAATTTTATCGACGGGGACAGTTGCGCCATGGTCCTGGGGGATAATATATTTTATGGGGACGGCTTTGTTCGCCGCTTAAAAAATGCAGCGGCAAAACAGACTGGTGCGACCGTGTTCGGTTATTATGTGGAAGATCCGGAACGGTTTGGCATTGTGGAATTCGATAAAAATGGGCGCGCGATTTCCATTGAAGAAAAACCAGAGCACCCAAAATCCAATTACTGCGTGACAGGCCTGTATTTTTATGATAACCGTGTCTGTGAAATGGCTAAGCGCGTAAAACCCTCCGCCCGCGGAGAATTGGAAATTACCGATTTGAACCGTATGTATTTAGAAGAGGGTTCTTTGGACGTTGTCACGCTGGGCCGTGGATTTGCATGGCTGGACACGGGAACCATCGACGCATTGACTGAAGCCACGGAATTTGTAAAGACCGTTGAAAGCAGGCAGGGAGTCAAAATTTCCGCCATCGAAGAAATTGCATACCGCAACGGATGGATTACTAGGGAAAAGCTGATGGAATCCGCTGAAAAATATGGGAAATCCTCTTATGGGCAGCATTTAAAAAATGTAGCGGAAGGGAAGTATCTGTACTGATGAAACTACTGATCACAGGCTCCTATGGACAGCTTGGAAATGAACTGACCAAAATTTTAAAAAACGGACGTGCAGAAATCGGGGAAATTTCCCCGGCCTACAGTGGTTGTGAAATCATTGCAGTAGATTATGACACGCTGGATATTACGGACAAGGATGCTGTACAGGCATTTATACAGGAGCATCAGCCCGATATTATCTTCAACTGTGCGGCGATGACGAATGTCGACCAGTGCGAAACAGATTTTGAAACTGCAATGAAAGTCAATGCTATTGGACCTCGCAACCTTGCCCGTGCTGCCAAACAAACCGGCGCAAAACTGGTTCATGTCTCAACGGACTATGTCTTTTCCGGAACACAAGCCACTCCAAGATGTGAATGGGATCTCTGCGCCCCAAACACTGTTTATGGCAAGTCCAAACTGCTTGGGGAGCGGTATGCGATGGAGCAGTGTCCAAACACTTTTGTTGTACGTACAGCATGGCTTTACGGGTATGTCGGGAAAAATTTTGTCAAAACCATGCTTCGCCTGGGTAAAGAGAAAGAACAGGTCACGGTGGTCAACGATCAACACGGCAATCCAACTTCAGCAAATGATTTGGCCTATCATCTGCTGGCTCTTGCTCTCACCGA
>ERZ1643246.4311-NODE-4311-length-11390-cov-6.397177_pt1 | contig 11390 bp, 10 predicted proteins | sample MGYA00579265_ERZ1643246 | MGnify/ENA primary metagenome ERZ1643246 (study PRJEB29033, sample SAMEA4952261) | chicken gut metagenome | biome: Broiler Chicken; feature: Gastrointestinal Tract; material: Caecum | place: Ireland | collected 2018 | study: Broiler...
GTATTTGAAGAATGCGTTGTAGGCGGAGCAGTTCCGAAGAATTACCTCCCGGCTGTGGAAAAAGGTCTTCAGGAATCTGTTGTCAAAGGCCCTCTTGCCGGATATCCGGTTGTAGGCGTGAAAGCGATCCTTTACGATGGATCCTATCATCCGGTAGATTCTTCGGAGATGGCGTTTAAGACGGCCACCATACAGGCGTTCAAGAAAGGCTTCATGGAGGCTTCACCTGTATTGCTTGAGCCGATTGCTTCTCTGAAGGTTACGGTTCCGGATGATTACACAGGCGATGTGATGGGAGATCTGAACAAGAGGCGCGGCCGTGTGCTCGGCATGAATCCGATTGCGGGCGGCAAGCAGGCGATCGAGGCGGATATCCCCATGACAGGACTGTTCGGTTACTGTACGACGCTGAGATCCATGACAGGCGGACGCGGCACCTATGAGTATACATTTGCCAGATATGAGCAGGCTCCGTCGGATGTTCAGGAGAGAGAGATTGCGGCAAGGGCGTCAGAGGAATAAACAAAGAATGATATTCCGGGAATAATAAGGATGTCAGAAAGGAGACAGAAGGTTGAAAAGAGACAATCTTCTGTCTCCTTTCATTGCGCAAGTACAGGTTCGGATTGATTTGCGTTAAGAAAGTGCTAAGATTGTTGTGCTTTATATCCGGAGGTGCTATAATTGCTCTGCTGTATATACATAAAATCAGAGTCTTTGTATACAGATACTATAATTTAATACAACAGAGGGAAAAGTAATGAAGATTGTTATCATTGGAGATGGAAAAGTGGGCTATAAGCTTGCGAAGCAGCTTTCTGTCGAAAGCTATGATGTGGTGATGATCGACAGCAATGAGAAGAAACTGAAATATGCTGTGGACCGGCTGGATATCGCCTGTGTGATAGGGGATGCAGCAGATGCGGAAGTACAGAGACGGGCAGATGTGCCTCATGCGGATCTTGTGATCGCATGTACATCGGCGGATGAGTGTAATATGTTAAGCTGCCTGATCGCAAGGCGTCTTGGAGCAAGGCATACGATTGCGCGTGTGCGTAATCCGATTTATTTTAAACAGATTGGTCTGCTAAAGGAGGATCTGCATCTGAGTATGGCAGTGAATCCGGAACTGATCGTGGCGGATGAGATCAGCAGACTTCTGCTGTTCCCCGATGCCAGCAAGATAGAGACGTTTGCAAGAGGAAGAGTAGAACTGATCGAATATCTGATCCAGAAAGAAAGCAAGCTCGTAGGGATGTCTCTTGCGGACATGTATAATAAGTTCCAGATCAAACTTCTTGTCTGTGCGGTGGAACATTGCGGAGACGTATTGATCCCTGATGGAGATTACGAGATACGGGAGGGCGACAGACTGCATATCGCTGTCTCACACAGTGAGATGGAACGGTTTTTCCGTATGTTCGGTAAACATAAAGGGAAGATCAGAAAAGTAATTATCTGCGGCGGCGGCAGGGTGGCGTATTATCTTGCGTTACAGCTCTGTAAGCTGGGAATGCAGATCAAGATCATCGAGCGCGATGTAAACAGATGCGAGGAATTGTGTGAGCTGCTCCCAAAAGCAACGATCATCAACGGCGATGCTACGGACCACGACCTTCTGATCGAGGAAGGAATCGAGGAGGCGGATGCATTTGTCGGGCTGACGGGAATGGACGAGGAGAATATCATTACGGCGCTGTTTGCAAAAAGCCAGGGGGCGTCCAAGATCATAGCAAAGATAAATGAGGATCGACGGGCCAGTATGGTTGAGGATTTCGGGATTGACAGCATTGTTTCGGCCAAGACGGCGACGGCGGATGCTATTTTGAGCTATGTGAGGGCAAGGAAAAATTCACAGGGAAGTTCTAACGTAGAGACACTTTACCAGCTTGTCGATGATAAGATCGAGGCATTGGAATTCATTATAAAATCAGAGACCAGATACACTGGAATACCACTTAAGGATCTGACGCTTAGATCAAATAACCTGATCGCATGTATTTCCAGAAAGAGACAGATCATCATTCCGGGCGGAGATGATTGTATGGAAGTGGGCGACAGTGTGATTGTAGTTACGATGGACAGTCATATAGAAGATCTTGAGGATATTTTAATGTAGGTGCAGCGAAATGAATAAAAGAATGATTGTATATATACTGGGAAAAATGCTGGGCGTAGAGGGGGCGGTACTATTGATCCCCGCGCTCGTCTCGCTTATTTACAGAGAAAAGAGCGGTTTTTCTTTCCTGATCGTAAGTGTGATTCTCGGCGTTATTTTTCTGATATTCGGTAGAAAGAGACCAAAGTGCACGAGAATATACGGGAAAGAGAGCTTTGCTATCGTGGCGCTGGCATGGCTTCTGTGGTCTGTTTTCGGGGCGCTCCCGTTTGTGATATCGGGAAGTATCCCAAACTATATCGATGCTTTCTTTGAGACGGTGTCAGGATTTACGACGACGGGGTCGACGATCCTTCAGGAGATCGAGAGCCTTCCTATGGGAATTAATTTCTGGCGATGTCTGACCCACTGGATCGGCGGTATGGGAGTGCTTGTCTTTGTTCTGATGATCACTTCTCTGGATGATGAGAATTCCATGCCTCTTATGCGCGCGGAGATGCCGGGGCCGGAGTCGGATAAGCTGGTTCCGAAAGCAAGAAATACGGCGACAATCCTTTATGGAATGTACTTTGTGCTGACGGCTGTGGAAGTGGTCCTGCTCATGCTGGGTGGAATGAATCTTTACGACGCTCTGGTTCATTCGTTCAGTACGGCTGGAACCGGTGGATTCAACAACAGGAATACCAGTGTGGCTTTTTACGACAGCGCTTATATCGACGGTGTGATCACTATATTTATGATCCTGTTTGGAGTCAACTTCAACCTGTATTTCCTTCTTCTCTTAAAAGACTGGAAAAGTGTGTTAAAGAATGAGGAACTTCGCGCATATCTCGGGATTATAGCCGCGTCTACTGCAGTGATAACAGTCAATATCCTGAGCATATATGAGAATGTGTTCCACGCTTTCCGTTATGCGGCATTCCAGGTGGCGTCGATCATTACGACGACGGGATTTTATACGGCGGATTATGAATTGTGGCCTGAACTGTCAAAAGCGATATTGCTGGCGATTATGTTTATCGGCGCCAGCGCCGGCTCTACAGGAGGCGGTATCAAAGTGTGCAGGTTTGTGATCCTGATCAAGTCGATCCGGCAGGAGATCCATAAAGTCCTGCATCCGAATGCTGTGACTGTCGTAAAGCTCAATGGAAAGAGAGTGGGTCAGGATACTCTTAGAGGGATCAATGTGTATTTCGCCGCATATGTATTTATATTAGTCGCATCCGTACTGATCGTGGCTATCGATAATTTTGATTTTGCCACATCTTTCAGCGGCGTTCTGACAACAATAAATAACGTAGGACCGGGTATCTCTAAAGTGGGTCCTGTGGAGAATTTCCATATGCTCTCACCGCTTTCTAAACTTGTGTTCTGTTTTGACATGCTGGTGGGAAGGCTGGAGATCATACCGTTCCTGCTCCTTTTATCACCGGCGCTCTGGAGAAAGAAGTTCTGACAGAGTGCTGACGTAAAGGAAATAGCAAATGATGCCCCGCAGGGATTGCTGCGGGGTTTTTTTAAAAGAAAGGGGAAAGTATGAAAAATATCAGACGAAAAATTGTCATTACACTGATCGTGATCCTTTTGCTGGGGATATACTATTATGTAACGCTGCCGGCAATTAACATTCATTCCACGGAATTCTGGATCTTTCTCGGCGTACTCATCCTGTTGATTGCGGCTCTGTTTGCAAAGCGAAAAGGGCTGAACAGGTATGAATTAAAAGAGTCAAAAGGGATGAAAGTCATACTGGGACTTTTCGCCGCAGTAGTTATCGTATATCTGGCAGGTGCGCTTTTGTCTTCGCCTGTTGTAAATGCAGATAAATATCAGAATCTTATGACAGTGGAGACGGGAGAATTTACCAGAGATATTGAAGAACTCTCTTTTGACCAGATCCCGCTTCTGGACCGGGATTCGGCTACGCTTCTTGGCAATCGGGAGATGGGAAGCATGGTGGATATGGTCTCTCAGTTTGAGGTGGATGAACTGTATTCACAGATTAACTATCAGGACCGTCCTGTACGTGTATCTCCGTTGAAATATGCCAGTATTATCAAGTGGCTGACAAACAACGGTGAGGGGATTCCCGCATATATGAAGATTGACATGGCGACCCAGGATACGGAACTTGTTAAGCTGGATGAAGGTATGAAATATACAACCAGTGATCATTTCAACCGTAATATCTACCGCCATTTGAGATTCAGATATCCAACTTATATCTTCAACGATTTAAGTTTCGAGGTGGATGAAGAGGGAACTCCATACTGGATCTGTCCGGTGAAAAAGTATAATATCGGTCTGTTTGGCGGCGTGACTATCGGACGGGTTGTGCTGTGTAATGCCATTACGGGAGAGACAGAGGATTATGCTATAGAGGACGCTCCTCAGTGGATCGACCGTGCATATTCCGCGGATCTTCTTGTGGAACTTTATGACTATCACGGAACGCTGCAGCACGGTTTTATCAACAGTGTATTCGGACAAAAAGACTGTCTGGTGACTACGGATGGATATAATTATCTGGCCATCGATGACGATGTGTGGGTCTACACGGGGGTTACCTCTATTACAGGAGACCAGTCCAATGTCGGCTTTGTACTGATGAATCAGAGGACGATGGAAACGAAGTTCTATGAGGTAGAGGGGGCGACGGAACAGTCTGCGATGGATTCTGCCGAGGGACAGGTGCAGAACCTGCATTATACCGCTACATTTCCTCTGCTGCTCAATATATCCGGGGAACCGACATATTTTATAGCGTTGAAAGACGATGCCGGTCTGGTGAAGATGTATGCCATGGTCAATGTTCAGAAATATCAGATTGTGGCTACCGGGAATACCGTGAGCGAGTGTGAAGAGCAGTATACCTCATTGATGTATAAGAATGGGATCAAAGAAGTGGAAGAAGATACCAGAGAGATTCTGACAGTTACGGGAAAGATCACGAAGATCGCCCAGGCGGTCGTCGAAGGAAATTCTCATTATTATATTATGGTAGAAGGTTCAGATGCTATCTTTGACGTGCCTGTTGTCGACTATATCAATGTTATCCGGTTTGATGTGGGAGATGCGGTGACGATCGAGTATAAAGAGGGGGAAGAGACAAATACAGTTCTGTCCATGAACGGAACTGAGGTGACCGGCGTATCGGAAAAGACCGATGCAGGCGAGACAGATCAGCAAAACGAGGATATAACAGAAGACCAGACAGCTAAGTAGAAATAAAACGGCGGCAGATAAATGATTCTGCCGCCGTTGAATATTTTCTATTAGTTTTGCAGATGATAATACATCTGTTCAGGTATATCGGTATACTTTGGCTATGAGATTACATTGTAATCAGATGAGTCGATACCGGAAATCTCATTTTTGTCCGCTCCTATGCTGAGATAGAAATCGATATTGTTTTCAGAGCTGATCTTATTCAGTTTCTGCAGGAAAACAGGGAGACTTTCAAGAGTGATGTTTGCCTGTTTCAGCACACTGTCGATAAAGATTGTTTCGATGTCGTGATTGCCGGCAACCATGCCGTAAAGGAATCCTACGAATTCTTCAAGGGTAAGGATATCTGGATAATCAGCCATACGGATTGCACGGATGTTGAAATCTACCGTGTAGGTATCCTTGTGGCTTTTTTTGATAAATACTACGTTTCCGTTGGAAGTTTTCACCTTCTCATTTGCAAGTTCGATCATTTGCTGTGTTTTTCCGCTGCCTCTTGGGCCTGTAATTAAATTTACCATGGCGAATCTCTCCTTTATGTATGTATTGTTTGAGAATATCACCTCTCAAATATCATATACTCATTATACACTAAAGCCATGTGGGGAACAACTAAAAAAAGGATAAAAAAACAAAAATAATTGAGCATATTGACCATATAAGCAAAGTGATAAATGTTCTCATAAAAAATATTGAAAACGATTATCAAATATGATAGTATTAATTCAATTGAAAATCATTCTCATAATAAAGGAGGAACTATGCCCGCGGAAGTTTTGTCTTATTTTCTGAAAAATGGTGATCAAAAGATTCGTCTGGCATTTCAGGTGGTACTGCAGTGCGCGCCGTTCCTGAAAGGCTTGAAAGTATCCTGCGTGATATCACTGGAGGAGGAGCTTTATGAAGGTCTTATGGAATTGTTGGACGATACGGGGATTTCGTATCATAGACTGTCCTGTTCCGATGGAAAATGTCTTGTCCTTTTTTACCGTTCTGACGAGCTGTCCGGGTATCTGAACAGTACGGAGATACGCCGCCTGATCCGGGAATATGGATACACAGACAATAATCTTGACAATATGCTTGAGCGGTTGTGTTCACGGGTGAAGGATTTCGCGAGACTCGGCATCGGATTTCCCCATGAGATCGGCGCATTCCTTGGATATCCTCCAGAAGATGTAAAAGGCTTTATCGAAAACGAGGGCAGAAAATATCTGATGATCGGATATTGGAAAGTATACGGTAATCTTGCAAAAGCCAGAATGATATTCAAGGAGTTTGACCGCGCGAAAGAATGTGCGGTAAATGAATTTATTACCGGAAAAAGCGTCCGGGAAATTGCCGTATAACAGATCTGCTGTTCGGGAGCGGCTGTTGCGGACAAAAGAATATGAAATGGAGGAGAAAAAATGAGCGTATCAGTAGTATATTGGAGTGGAACTGGGAATACTCAGGCTATGGCGGAAGCTGTTGCAGAGGGAATCAGGTCGGCCGGAACGGAGGCAAATGTGATGGAAGTGGCCAATGCCGACGCGGCGGCGCTGGCATCGGAGAATGCGTTTGCCCTGGGCTGCCCCTCTATGGGAGCGGAACAGCTGGAAGAGACGGAGATGGAACCATTCGTGGAATCGTTGGAGCCCCTGGTATCAGGAAAGAAGATCCTTTTGTTCGGATCCTACGGATGGGGTGATGGAGAGTGGATGAGAGACTGGGCGGACCGCATGAAGAATGCCGGAGCAGTTCTCGTGAGAGATGAGGGCGTTATAGCAAACGAGGCTCCTGATGACGAAGCGCTTGAAGAGTGCCGGGCCGCAGGAAAAGATCTGGTTTCAGGTTTCTGAAACTTCAGATGAAATTCCGGCGCCCGAAACTCCGGACGCCAAAATAAGAACGCGTATATGTCCGAAAAGCGTTGACAAAATCTTTACCTCATGCATATCATAAGATAACGATAAAAATTACCGACAAGGAATATCATAGATATATAATTGCCGGATAAAAAGGGAGATAAAATATGAACCAGAATACGCTGATCGGAATATTGATACCATTTGCCGGGACCGCTCTTGGATCGGCAATGGTATTTTTTATGAGAAAGGAAATGAATGAGCGGCTGCAGAAAATGCTTCTTGGATTTGCCTCGGGCGTCATGATAGCAGCTTCGGTATGGTCGCTGCTGATTCCCGCTATTGATATGGCAGAACAGAAGGGCGGGATACCATGGCTTCCGCCGGCTGTGGGCTTCCTTCTGGGAATGGGATTTTTGCTGGTGCTGGATACACTGACGCCCCATCTTCATTTTACGGATGAGGAGCCGGAAGGAGTTCCTGCGCATTTAAAAAAAACAACCATGCTTGTCCTTGCGGTGACGCTGCACAATATTCCGGAAGGCATGGCGGTGGGAGTTACTTTTGCAGGCGTTCTGGCTGAGAATACAACGATGACTCTGGCAGGAGCATTTGCCCTGTCCGTTGGTATTGCTATTCAGAATTTCCCGGAAGGGGCGATTATCTCCATGCCGTTGAAAAGCCATGGCCTGTCAAAGACGAGAGCGTTTGTTTACGGGGCGCTTTCAGGAGTCGTGGAGCCGGCAGCAGCGTTTATTACGATCCTGCTGACCGGGCTTGTGGTTCCGCTGCTTCCGTATCTCCTTGCTTTTGCGGCCGGAGCAATGATCTATGTTGTGGTGGAAGAGCTGATTCCCGAAGCTCAGACCGGCCCCCATTCTAATATCAGCACTGTGGGAGTGGCTGTCGGATTCGTACTTATGATGATACTGGATGTAGCGCTGGGCTGAGTATGCATGCTGTCAGGCTGGATGTATGATACTCAGAAGCATAGAAGAATCGGAGGTACGAAAGTTATGATAGATTACAGAGCGGCGAAAGAGACATTCGAGCAATATCTGAACGGTTATGACAGGAACAACGATAAGGTGAAACTCAAGATCGTTCATACTTATGGCGTAGTGGCGCAGAGCACGGAGATCGCAAGGCGCATGGAGCTTTCCGAAGAGGATCGTTCGCTTGCCCGGATCATCGCTCTTTTGCATGATATCGGGAGATTTGAACAGCTGAAGAGATATGACAGTTTCATGCCGGAGACGATGGATCATGCGGCCTACGGCGTACAGGTTCTGTTCCGGGAGGGGATGATCCGCAGGTTTGTGCCGGAAGATATGTGGGATGATATCATCGAGACGGCGATCGCCAAACACAGTGACTTTGTCCTGGAAGGAATAGAAGACGAGAGGACGCTTCTCCATGCGCGCATCATCCGTGACGCGGATAAACTGGATAACTGCCGGGTGAAACTTGTGGACGACCTGGAGACATTTATGGGTGCAGGAGCGGATGAGATCGGAGCTTCGTCAATATCTCCGAAAATATGTAAGGATGCCCTGGAAGGAAAGAGCATCCTGTCGGCGGAACGTGTGACGCTGATGGATTACTGGGTCTCCTATCTGGCATATTTCTATGACCTCAACTTCCGGGAGAGCCTGGATATCGTGGAGGAAAATGATTATGTCCGCCGGATCATACACAGGATCCCATATACAAATCCGGAAACGGCGGAGACGATGGAAGAGCTGGAGAAGAGACTTGTGTCATATATACATGAAGCAAAAAAAATATAGAACAAAGAAGAGCGCGGAGGAAACTCAGCGCTCTTTCAGTGTGTATACATCTTCCCGTCTGTGCCGGAACACCGGGATCTGCTGCCTTGCTTTTCTGCATTCGTCGAGGTCGATCGCCGTGATGCGGATTTCCTCCCCGGCGTCCATCATGGAAACGGTATTGCCCCATGGATTGGTGATAATGCTGTGGCCCCATGATATGTAGGAGGCGTTCTCATTTCGTGCGGGGGCGGTGCCTGCGATAAATGTCTGATGAAATACCGCCTGGGAACGAAAGAGCAGTTCCCAGTGCATCGGTCCGGTAGTCATATTAAAAGATGCGGGAACGAGAATGACATCGGCTCCTCTGAGCGCCATGAGCCGGAAGAGCTCCGGGAAACGGATGTCATAGCAGACGGCCAGCCCCATTGTGCAGTATTCTGTCTCGAAAGTCGTAATGCTGTCTCCGGGGGTGAGGACAGCAGACTCCTGAAAATGCTGTCCGCCGTCAATGTCGATATCGAAGAGATGCATCTTGCGGTGCTTGGCGATCTGTCTGCCGCTGGGGTCAAATACATAGGCGGTGTTGTAAATCCGCCCGTTTTCGCCTCGCTCCGGGATTGTACCGGCAGAGAGATAAATATGGTAAGAACGGGCGATGCCTGAACAGATCTGCCAGATTGGCCCGCCCTGCTCTTCGGCGTAAGCGGAAAAGCAGGTGATATCATAGGGGCAGCAGAACATTTCAGGAAGGGCAAGAAGATCAGCTCCTTCCCCTGCGGCCTTTCCGGCTGCGCGCTCAAGCATCGCAGCAATCTGTTCTCTCTGGGTGTATACAGGAATCTGTGCCTGTGCGATCTTTAATACTGTCATAGCAACGCCTCCTTTAAGTCCGGGCCGGCCCGGAAGTGGAATCACGAACAATAAGATCCGCGTGGAGCAGGACAGTGCCCAGCGGCACCCCGTTTAACAGTCCGCTCAGGGCATTGAACCCGCTTTTCCCGAGCTGGATGCGGTCCTGACGGACAGTGGTGAGCGGCGGAGATGTGTATGCTGAGAGGGGAATGTCATCGAAGCCGATGATACTGATATCTCTCGGAACCCGAAATCCAAGCTGCTGACACTGGGTGATCGCCGCACTGGCAAATGTATCCTGGCAGCAGATGATCGCTGTCATGCCCATATCGAGAAAACGAGGCAGGTGTTTTTCCATACACTCGGACAGATAATAGGAGCATCCGGCGTATGATGAGTCCGCTTTCAGCCCGTGGCTGCGCATTGCCTGAAAAAATGCCCTGTGACGTACCTGCATGATATGGGAGCCGAGCGCGCTGCTCAGATAACCGATCTTCTTGTGCCCCAGTTTTTTCAGGTGCCCGATGGCCAGGTCCATGCCTTCTTCATTATCGATACCTACATAAGAGGTCATAGGATTGCCGATGATATGGTTGTCATAGAGTACGGCAGGCGTATGGCAGGTATGGAAGTCTTTCATCCATGGCTCCACAAGAGAAAATCCGAGGAGAAAGGCTCCGGAAAAGTCATGCTGCAGCATGAATGCGTCATAGGACATTTCTCTCTGAGCATCGGCGTCAACCGGAACGATTGCCACCTCATATCCCGCCGGCTCTGCAATCTGGCGAAATCCCATGATGATATCATAGGCAAAGTGATGAGGCTCTTCATATTGAATATTATTCTTCTGCACAATGACGCACAGTTTCTTTGCCGGTTTCTTATAACGGCGCAGTTTTGTGTATCCGAGTTCAACTGCTGTTTCCAGTATTTGTTTTTGTAATGTTTCGCTGATGTCAGGGGCGCCATTCAGTGCTTTTGAGACGGTACCTTTGGAAATGCCCAGTTTATCAGCGATATCCTGTATAGTTGTCATGATCTGCTATCCTCTTTATATTCCAAAAGTTTCTAATAATATTATATAAAAAAACAGCATTGAAATCAATGCGAATGATTACCTGCTCAAAATGATTTAGAAAAGTTTCGGATGTTGATAAAAATAAGCTATGAAACAATAAATATGCACAAAAAATCGATAATCAAATTGTGCATAACAGATAAAATATATGTGAAAAATGAAAACTGATTGACGATTAGTTCTGAAAAGCGTATGATATGAATTACCGAAACAATACGAAACTTATGCAAGGGAGGAAGTAGGTATGAGAAAAAGAGCGGTGTCAGCGCTGACAGCGGCAGTTATGGCCGCATCGCTGGCTGTAACAGGACTCACGGGATGCGGGAGCGGAGACGGCGGAAAAGAGTCTGTACGTCTGATGGTCTGGTCGCCGCAGGGCGATCAGTCGGTTGATCAGGGACAATGGCTGCAGACCTGCTGTAATGCTTTCGCTGAGGAACATCCGGAGTGGGATATCACATTTGTCTACGGTGTAGCGGATGAGGCCAGTTCCG
>ERZ1643246.4312-NODE-4312-length-11390-cov-4.959418_pt1 | contig 11390 bp, 8 predicted proteins | sample MGYA00579265_ERZ1643246 | MGnify/ENA primary metagenome ERZ1643246 (study PRJEB29033, sample SAMEA4952261) | chicken gut metagenome | biome: Broiler Chicken; feature: Gastrointestinal Tract; material: Caecum | place: Ireland | collected 2018 | study: Broiler...
TCAGGAAAGCATCCACCAGCTCCTCTCTGAATTTGCTGCCGATGGTAAACGCGCCCATGCAGGCAATATTGGCATTGTTGCTGAGCCGTGCCCGCTTTGCGGAGTAGACATCGGAAAGCAGGGCCGGATACGCGCCCTTGACCTTGGAAGCGGCCAGGCAGACGCCGATCCCGGTTCCGCACAGCAGGATTCCCCGGTCATACTCCCCGGCAGCCACTGCCTCCCCCACCTTCTGTGCCACATGGGCATAGATCACGTCCTCGCTGCCAAAATCTGTAATTTCTCCGTACCCTTTGCTCTCCATGAAGCGGATCAGCTCTTCCTTGGCCTGCTGAGCATTGGGATCACATCCAATCGCAATTTTCATTTTTCGTTCCCTCCTATCTGAAAAAAAGTATATAATTTTCAGGAGGGCAATCCAATCCCAGCAGATTTAGAATAGGTGGACTATTTCAAGATTCCGCTGTCTTTTTTCTGTTTTCGGCAAAAAAAGAAGGAAGCGCATGAATCATGCAGCTTCCCTGTGCTCCAGATATCATCTGTCTTTTCTATGCAAAATTAAAGATCCGGTCGGAAATATCTTCCATGTATTCCGAGTTTGACTTCACCACGATCACGGCTGTCCCTCTGTTGGAAAACTTTTTTATGTAGGACATGATGATGGATATCCCGTAGGCGTCGCAGCTGGTAAAGGGCTCGTACAGAATGATGGCCCGGGGATTAAAGACAAACCAGCGTCCCAGAGAGATGCTGATGTGATCGTTGATCGTCAGATGCTTGATCACCGTCCGGCTGTGGAGATCCTCCTGGTCCAGCTCCCGGCACAGAATCCTGGTGATCCTGCCGCTGAAGGCAAAATAATCCCTCCTCGGGATCTTTTTCAGGGACGGCAGGATCAGGTTGTCCCCCACCGACATTTTTTCAAAGATCTCGAAATCATTCCCGCTTTTCATCACGGAGACAATTTTATTTTTTATGAAGTCCGAGAACCCGGGCGCGTACACCACCCGGTTATTCAGGATGTATCCCGTCTCCGGCTCCGTGCTTCTCCCGCTGAGCGCCAGAAACAGCCGGTTCCGCTCCGTATTGTTCAGGACCACAAAGGTCGTGATCTCTCCTCCCTTAAAATCAAAGTTTTCCTCCGTTTCCCGGAATTTGAGATTGCGGATGCCGTACACCACATTTTCTCCGCCGTGCATTTTCCGGGCATAGCTGTCCAGCAGCTTCTTTTTCATGATCATCGTATTCCCCAGCAGATAATCGCTGATAGATTCCTGCGGGTGGGCCGCATCCTTCCGCCACTTTTTGACCACCCTCCCCTTGCGGAAGATCACATAGCAGTCGGACAGGATGGAGGCCGCCGTCTCCGAGTGGCAGAGCAGGATGGCGGTCATCCTGCCGCGGATCGCCCGGCAGAGAATCCTCCGATAGGTGCCGATGGCCTCCCCGCTCATCCCTTCGCATTCGTCCTCGATCACCAGGATCCTGGCGCCGATCTTGCGGGCCCGCACAATTTCCACGATCCTCCGCTCCAGTTCGCTGAGTTCCCGCATCTTCCGGCCGATATCCATCCGGATCCCCAGTTCCTGAAACTGTTCTTCCACCTCCGCGCGCAGAATCTGCCTGGTCCTTTTTGAGAGGAACCAGCTCACATCCATCAGCCCGACGTATTCCGCCACCGTCCAGCAGGCGATCCCCTCGCTGCTGGCGGTAATATGGTACACCAGATTTTTCATGTCTGCGGCCCTCCGGATCTTCTTGTCATCCACGAAGATCTGCTCCTGCTTCCAGTCAATTTCAGCCTCGCCCAGGATCATGCGCACGGCCAGCTCTTTTCCCGAATCGTTCAGCCCCATCAGTCCGGTAACCTCTCCCTCCAGCGCGTGAAAGGACGCATGCTCCAGTTTGCCGTACCTGCTGGTGACCATATTCAGATCATTCATTTTCAGCACGATTTTTTTCACCGGTTAATACCTCCGCGTGATTCATAACAGGGATCACGATCTCCACATCTGTGCCGCAGCCGATCGAGCTGTAGACATTCAGGCCGTACCTCTGTCCGTACAGCAGCTCAATGCGCTTATTGATGTTTGGAAGCGCGATGCCTGTGTTTCTTGTCTCCACATTGTCCGCATCTACCAGCTGCATATTTCTGGAATGGATCCTCCGGTTCAGCTTGTCCAGCTCCCGGAGGCTCATACCCTTCCCGTTATCGGAAACTGTGAGGATCAGATCCTCGGTCACCGTTACCTCGATCACGATCCTGGCGCCCTCCATCTTATCTTCCAGTCCATGGACGATGGCATTTTCCACGATCGGCTGAAGGATCAGCCGGGGCACGTAATAGTCGTAGGCTGCCGTATCTTCCTCATCTACGATAATATCCAGAGAAAACCGGTTGCGGAAACGGTACTGCTGGATCCTCATGTAATTGTTGATATTGTTCAGTTCATCCCGCAGGGTCACCAGGTTGCCCTTGCGGCTGATGCTGTAGCGGAAAAAGGAAGCCAGCGTCTCGATCATGTCCGCCACCTCCGTATCATCGGCAAACATGGCCTGTCCCCGGATGGTATCCAGGGTGTTGTACAAAAAGTGGGGGTTGATCTGGCTCTGCAGGGCCGTCAGCTCCGTCTGCTTGTTAAAGATCTCCGCGTTATTTTTCCGTATCCGCAGAGACGAATATTTTTCGATAATCCGCTCGATTTCCTTCAGATAAGGGCCTGCGCCGCCATCCGCAAAAATCTCCTCGATGGTCTCGTCCCCGTTCTCATCCAGCCTGGCCGATATACGGCTCAGCGGCTGAAAAAGAACCAGCTCCACGCAGATCAGATAGACCAGCAGCAGGATCAGAAGCGCCAGGGCCAAAAAGATCAGTCCGGTCTTCTGATCAAAAACAGCCAGCAGGACCAGCGCCAGGATGTTTCCGATCAGCAGAATATATTCTATGATACGCAGCGGCCTCATTGTCTTTCCTCCATAAATGCTTTAAGAGTGAAGTCTCCGGTAGATCGCCGGCTTTACTCCGATCACCTTTTTAAACAGCTGGCTGAAATACTTCTGATCTCCATATCCCACCGCGTCCCCGATGGCCGCGATCGTCTCGTTGGTGGACGTCAGCATCTTTTTCGCCTTTTCCATGCGCACGCTGATCAGATAGCTGCTGAAATTCATGTCGGTCTCTTTCTTAAAAAGGGCGCTGAAGTAAACCGGATTCAGATCCACCACCGCCGCAATATCCTCCAGCAGGATCTTTTCCCGGTAATGCTCCTCCACATACTGCTTGGCCTGCCGGATGGGCTTTGCGGACCGTGTCTCCGCCAGAGTACGGAGCATTTCCAGGCTGTCCCCCAGACTCTGCTTTAAAAGCCGCATGAGCTGGGGCAGTTTGTAGCAGTGCTGGCATTTATCCAGCAGTTCCTTTTTCTGGCTTTCCTCTCCCTCCTGGCTCAGATTGGTCTGGGCATAAAAAAGATCGATCAGCTTTTCCGCCCGCTCATAGTAGCAGGTCATATCCCGGTTTTCCGCCGCACGGCCGTTATCAAACAGCTCCGTGATGCCGTTGGACAGCGTTTCCCGGTCGCAGGCCTCGATGCTGGCCAGGAACTCGTCCTTGTGCTCCTCAAAACGGTTCTTTTCCGGCTGTTCTTCCATCCCGGAAACCGCGTCAAAATAGATCAGCCTCCCCGTCCCGTAGCGCATCCGGTTGCAGACTGCCCGATAGGCCTCCAGGATGGAGAAACGAATCTCCCCGAACTCTTTTTTCTCTGTCCCGATGCCGATGGTCACCTCATACTGGTCAAATCCCATCAGGTACTCCTTGATTTTCAGGAGCATGGTGCTGAGCAGTTTTTTGACCTCACGGCTTTTCTCAAAATTATAATTGAACAGGCAGTAAATGTGCAGGCTGTCCTTCTCGCAGATCAGGATTTCCGAGAGCTCCGCCCGGAGGATCGGCTCAATGAGATCCTTCACCCGCTCGGTGGTGATCCGGTCCTGGCGGTCATCCCTTCTGTTGCAGTCGACGTGGTCCAGCTTGATGTCCACGCCCCGATAGGCTTCTCCCTCCATGGGCACCTGTCCAACCGGAAGGGTTTCCGTATCCGCCTGATCGATAATATTTTTCAGGAAATCGCGCCGGATAATTTTGCTGCTTTCCAGCGCCGTCTTTTTCAATTCCTCATGCATGGTAAAAAACTGCTCTCTGTCATCCAGCTTCTGTTTGATCTTCCAGAGCACCTCGTTGATCTCCCTCCCGTTTACGGGCTTCAGGATATAGTCCTCCACCCCGTAGGTCAGAGCCCGGTGGGCATACTCAAACTCCTTATAGCCGCTGACCACCACAAAATGCACCTGTATCCCGCTGTCCCTGGTCATCTTGATCAGATCCAGTCCGCTGACCTTCGGCATCCGCACATCGGTGATCACAATATCCGGCTGTTCCTCCCGGATGGCCAGAAATGCCGCCTCCCCGTTATCCAGCACCTTCACGCACTCCATCTGCAGTTCTGTCCAGCGGATCAGCTTCTCGATCAAAATCCCTATCCGGAATTCGTCATCCACAATCATCACTTTTCTTGTTTTATCCGCCATAATCTCACGCCCTCATATATTATAATTTTTTCTATTATACCACCCGTTTTTCCAAAACAAAACGAAAAACAGAGAACTTTTTCCTTTTCTGTTCCAAGAACCGACGCGCAAAAAGATACCCCGCTTTGAGCATCTCTCAGATCAGAGAGGTCAAAGCAGGGTATCTTACCGGAATTTTTTTATTTTTCTGTTCCGAACATCTTCTGATATTCTTCCGTAAAATCCAGGGTGGCGAAATAATCCCTGGGCTCCTCCGCCCGGCGGATCTTCCGGAAGCTTCCGTCCTCCTTCAGCAGGACCTCCGCAGACCAGAGACGCCCGTTATAATTGTATCCCATAGAAACGCCGTGGGCTCCCGTATCGTGGATCACCAGGATATCGCCCATGTCGATCCTGGGAAGCATCCGGTCAATGGCAAATTTATCGTTGTTCTCACAGAGCGATCCGGTCACATCGTATTTATGATCGCAGGGCGCATCCTCCTTGCCCATGACCGTGATGTGATGGTAAGCTCCGTACATCGCCGGCCGCATCAGATTCGCGGCGCAGGCATCCACACCGATATATTCCTTGTAAATGTGTTTCTCGTGGATCGCCCTTGTAACCAGACAGCCATAGGGTCCCATCATGAAGCGGCCCATCTCCGTGCAGAGACGCACATCTCCCATGCCGGCCGGAACCAGCACTTCCTCATAAACCCGGCGCACACCCTCGCCGATGGCACGGATATCATTGGGCTCCTGATCCGGCCGGTAGGGAATCCCCACGCCTCCGGACAGGTTGATAAAGGTAATGTGGCAGCCCGTCTCCTTCTGCAGCCTGACCGCCAGCTCAAAGAGCACCTTGGCCAGCGCCGGATAATACTCATTTGTAACGGTGTTGCTGGCCAGGAACGCGTGGATCCCGAATTCCTCTGCCCCCTTCTCCTTCAGCATGCGGAACGCCTGGAAAAGCTGCTCTGTCGTCATCCCGTACTTGGCATCCCCGGGATTATCCATGATATCTGTCGTGATCTTAAAGAGTCCCCCGGGATTATAGCGGCAGCTGATCTTCCTGGGGATATACCCCAGCGTCTTCTCCAGAAATTCCACGTGCGTGAGATCATCCAGATTGATGATCGCGTTCAGCTCCGCGGCCTTCTGATACTCCTCCGCCGGAGTCACATTGGAGGAAAACATGATATCGTCCCCCTCAAAGCCCATGGCCCCTGAGAGCATCAGTTCCGTCAGAGAAGAACAGTCGCAGGCGCAGCCGTACTCCTTCAAAATATTAATCAGAAAAGGATTGGGATTGGCTTTTACCGCAAAGTACTCTTTAAATCCCGGATTCCAGGAAAAGGCTTCCTGCACTCTCCTGGCATTTTCGCGGATTCCCTTCTCATCGTAAAGGTGGAAGGGAGTGGGGATCTCCCTGATTATTTCTTCCAGCTTGTCCTTCGTCACAAATGGTCTCTTCATCCGTATTCTCCTTCAGTCTCACTTTACCTGCAAAATGTGAAGCATATTCGTGATATTTGTCGTATTTCCCTCGCTGCTGACCTCGTTTGTCGCAGGATCTCCCGCGGTGAAGATCAGGATATCTCCCTTTTCCACCAGCTTTTCACGGACTACCATATACAGCGCGTGGGAGATAATGTTCTCCGTACTGTCCTCCTCGTATCCGGTCACGGACTTTACGCCCCAGTACAGCTGCATCTTTCTTTTCGCCCACTCATAGGGCGTCACCGCATAGATGGGGACGCTGGGCCGCAGATTGGAAATCAGCCGGGCTGTCTTGCCGGACATCGTGGGGGTAACAATGCAGGTGGCTCCGATGTGCTCCACCATATCCACCGCCGCAAAGCCCACGGCGCTCGATACACTGGCATTTCCCCTGGCGAACTCCACATCCCGGTAGCTCTCAAACTTCAGATACTTCTCTGTCTCCAGAGCGATCTCGTACATCATCCGAATGGCCTCCACCGGATATTTGCCCATGGCGGTCTCCCCGGAGAGCATGACCGCATCGGTTCCGTCATAAATTGCATTGGCCACATCCGTCACCTCCGCCCGGGTGGGCCGGGGATTGCGGATCATGGAATCCAGCATCTGGGTGGCTGTGATCACCGGCAGATACAGATGATTGCACTTTTCAATAATCATCTTCTGGATATGGGGCACCTGATAAGCGGGAATTTCCACACCCAGATCGCCTCTGGCCACCATGATCCCGTCGGAAGCCTGGATGATCGCGTCAATATTTTCCACGCCCTCCGCATTCTCGATCTTGGAGATCACATCGATGCGCTCCCCGCCGTGTTCCCGCAGAAAGGCCTTGATCTCCTGCACATCCTCCGCCTTCCGGATGAAGGAGGCAGCCACATAGTCTACGCCCTGCTCAATTCCGAAAAGCAGATCCGCCTTGTCTTTCTCCGTAATGGCCGGGAGCTTGATGGAAACGTTCGGCACATTGATGCCTTTGCGCTCTCCCAGTTCTCCTCCGTTGACCACCTGGCACTCGATCTCCGTCCTGGTCAGGCCGACCACCTTCAGCTCGATCAGACCGTCATCGATCAGGATGCGGTCTCCCTCTGTTACGTCGGAGGGAAGATCCCGGTAAGTGATGGAAATCCTGCTGCTGTTTCCGACAACCTCCTCCGTGGTAAGGATCAGCTTCTGCCCCTCCACCAGAGTGATCTTCTGTCCATTTTCCAGGACACCCGTGCGGATTTCAGGGCCTTTTGTATCCAGAAGCATTGCCACCGGGATCTTCATCTCTTCCCGGAGCTTTTTCAGCAGATCCATTCTTCCCTTGTGCTCTGCGTGGTCGCCGTGGGAAAAATTAAATCTGGCCACATCCATGCCGGCCTCGATCCAGCTTCTCATCATCCCCGGCTTTTCCGCATTCGGTCCCATGGTACAGACAATCTTTGTTCTCTTCATACAAAATCCCCTTTCCTTTTGGTTGGCTGCGCGAAAGTATCCATCTATTTTACATGCACGTGATTGAACAGGTGGTCCTGACAGTACTCATAATTTCCGTTGCAGCGCGAGCAGAAACGAAATTCGAGATTCGGATCGTCCAGCTCCGTCCGCCCGCAGATGGCGCACTTGTGGATGGGCGCTCTGCCGCCTCCGGCTCCTGTTCCCCGGACCCTGGTATACCCTGTCGCTTTGTAAAAATCCCTCTTCCGCTTCTGTTCCCGGTAATTAAAGCGGGAATAATTGCGGGTGGCAAAGAAGAAAATGATCGTGCTGGCCAGGGAGCTGAGGATCAGCACCCGGACTGCCAGACTGCCGTCAATCATCTCATACAGAAGATAGGCCACATCGATCAGCGCCAGCCATTTCATCTTCACGGGAATAAAGAACATGAACAGCACCATCTGATCCGGAAATGTCATGGCAAAGCCCAGGAAAATAGACAGGCTGACATAGTACGTGGAAAACATGCTGCTGTAGGGCCAGAAACTGATGTTTCCGATAGAAACGGGCCCGCTGATGGCATAAAGGATAAAGGCTCCCACCACCGTCATGATCAGGCCGAAGAAAATATAGGCGTTGTACCGGAAGTCGCCCCAGACACGTTCCAGAGCCGTTCCGATATTATAATAGAACAGAAGCATGATGATCGTGAAAATATTCAGGGATCCGGGCGGCATCAGCACCCAGCTGACGATCCGCCACACCTGGCCCTGAAGGATCAGATGCGGATCCAGCGTGATCCAGTAGATGATGTTGACAGAAGAATTGCTGCTGATCAGCCACAGCACGTAACCGATCACATAGGTGATAATGATGTATTTTGTCAGATTGGGGATCGCGTACTTGCCAAATTTCCGCTCCAGCTTGTTAAAAAACTTCATTCTCTTCCTTTCCTTACTCAGTCATAGAAATGTTCCGGCCTAGAAAAATTTCTTCTTTGCCATGATCAGCACAAGGATCAGACAGACGCCCAGGGCGATGCAGCAAAGAATGGGAAACCCGTACGGACTGTCCGCAAAGGGCATGCCCTCGCTCCTGACATTCATTCCGTACGCGGAAAAGATGATATTCGGCACAGAAATGACCAGCGTCACGGTGGCCAGGAATTTCATGACGATATTCAGATTATTATTGATAATCGAAGCGAATGCCTCCGTCATATCCCGGAGAATGTTGCTGTAGATGTCAGCCATCTCAATTGCCTGCTTGTTCTCGATGATTACGTCCTCCAGCAGATCCTCGTCCTCCGGATAATGCTTAATGGAATCGATCTTCATCAGCTTTTCCAGCACCATCTCGTTGGACCGCAGGGAGGTGGTAAAGTAAACCAGGCACTTCTCCAGCTCCAGCAGCTCGATCAGCTCCTTATTTCTCTGGGATTTATGAAGCTGGCTCTCAATCTGCTCGCTCTTCTTATCTATGATACGCAGATAATGCAGGTACATGTTGGCATTTTTATACAGGATCTGCAGGATGAAGCGCGTCTTCATGTGTGTAAAAAAATTCCGGACGCGGCCGTCCATAAAACTGCCCAGGATCGGCGTATCATCCAGGCAGACGGTGATCAGCGCCTTGTCCGTCACCACGATGCCCATGGGGATCGTCTCATACCAGTCCTTGTTGTTCCGTTCCTCGATGGTGGGGATATTGACCAGGATCAGCGTATAATTGTCCTCCGCTTCGATACGGGAGCGCTCTTCTTCATCCAGCGGCGCCCGGAGGTCATCCACCTCGATCTCATATTTCTGAGCAATCTCAAAGATCTCTGTGGCGGTGGGGTCCGTCATCGCGATCCAGCAGCCGTCCACCGGCTCCTCGATCTGCTGCAGTCTGCCTTCCGCCGTCTTAAATATTCTAACCATGTTGTCAGACTCCTCCCTGTCTGCAAAAAGGACAGCGAGGAGCGTATGCCCGGTGTCCTCTCCGCTTATTTTTCTGTTCCTGTGGTCTGTTCTCGAACCTTACTGGGACCAGGCACACTTTCCATAACAACACATCCTTCCGTCTCTGTATTTTCAGCATGTACAAAGTGACGCATCTCATTCCCAAATGGGCATAAAGATACAAAGTTATTATAAGCGGAGCATTTTTGTTTGTCAAACGCTTTACAAAAAATTAACCGCTCTGTTCAAGCGCCCTGTTTTATGTTACACTGATGAACAGCAACAGCAAAATGGATCCGCCGCAGGCAGGATCCGCAGGCAAAAAGGAGAGCAGAATACTATGGCAGGTTCATCATACGGCACCATTTTCAGAATCACTACCTGGGGAGAGTCCCATGGAAAGGGGCTTGGCGTGGTCGTGGACGGCTGTCCCGCCGGCCTCCCCCTGAAGACCTCCGACATCCAGGAATACTTAAACCGGCGGCGTCCGGGACGGAGCCGCTACAGCACGCAGCGGACAGAAAATGATCTGGTGGAGATCCTCTCCGGCGTTTTTGAGGGAAAAACCACGGGCACGCCGATCGCCCTGATGGTCTCCAATACGGATCAGCGTTCCAGGGATTACACGGATATCGCAAACTATTACCGGCCGGGGCACGCCGATTACGGCTTCGACATGAAATACGGCTTTCGGGATTACCGGGGCGGCGGCCGCTCCTCCGGCCGCGAGACGATCGGCCGTGTGGCAGCCGGGGCCATCGCTTCCCTCCTTCTGAAGGAGCTCGGCATTACGCTGTGCGCCTACACCCGCTCCATCGGCCCCGTTTCGATCCGCACCTTCGATCCGAAGGAGATCGAGAACAACCATCTGAAAATGCCGGATGCGGAGGCAGCCGCGGAGGCCGCCGCATGGCTTGAGCGGTGCATGTCGGAAAAGAATTCCTCCGGCGGCGTCATTGAATGTGTGGTTCACGGTATGCCGGCCGGCGCAGGCGATCCGGTTTTTGAGAAGCTGGATGCGAATCTGGCCAAGGCCGTCATGTCCATCGGCGCCGTCAAGGGCGTGGAGATCGGAGACGGCTTTCTGGCTGCCGCGGCCACAGGCCGGGAAAACAACGATGCCTTTACGGTAGGAAAAGACGGACGCATTACCACCCTCACCAATCACGCCGGAGGCATCCTGGGCGGTATCAGCAGCGGAAACGACATCCTTCTGCGGGCAGCCGTGAAGCCCACCGCCTCCATCGCCTCCCGGCAGCAGACAGTCAGCCGGCAGGGAGAGCCTCTGGAAATTGAAATTCATGGCCGCCATGACCCGGTGATCGTCCCGCGGGCGGTGGTGGTCGTGGAGGCCATGACAGCTCTGACCCTGATCGACGCCCTCCTCCTGGGAATGGGAAGCCGCCTGGACAATCTGAAAAAAATCTGGCGCCCGTAAACGGGCAGAGAGAAAGCCCGGACCATTCCTGACGAAAGTCCGGGCTTTCTCTCTGTGAAGCCAAAAGAGTCCGCCGCGGTTTGGCGCTCTCTGCCCTTTCATCCGCGGCGGACTCTTCTATGTTACTTTTTACAGCCGGCAGTGCCGGCCGTTTTCTCTGATTCAGGCAACCTTGCCCTTCGCAAGCTCAGCCAGGGAAGCAAATCCTTCCTTGTCATTCACTGCCATGTCAGCCAGAACCTTACGGTTCAGCTCCACGCCGGCCAGCTTCAGGCCATACATAAATTTGCTGTAGGAAAGGCCGTTCATTCTGGCTGCCGCATTGATCCGGGCGATCCACAGCTGACGGAACTGGCGTTTTTTCTGCTTTCTTCCCGCATAGGCAGTGGCCAGGGCTCTCATAACAGACTGCTTTGCAATTCTGTACTGTTTGCTTCTGGCTCCTCTGTAGCCCTTTGCCAGTTTTAATACTCTGTTATGTTTCTTCTTAGCGTTTAATCCGCCTTTAATTCTTGC
>ERZ1643246.4313-NODE-4313-length-11389-cov-4.686783_pt1 | contig 11389 bp, 10 predicted proteins | sample MGYA00579265_ERZ1643246 | MGnify/ENA primary metagenome ERZ1643246 (study PRJEB29033, sample SAMEA4952261) | chicken gut metagenome | biome: Broiler Chicken; feature: Gastrointestinal Tract; material: Caecum | place: Ireland | collected 2018 | study: Broiler...
TTTTCAACCGTACGGAATCGACGGTTTGTACCGCTGAATTCCCCATTTCTGGGTTCTGAACCGTACGGAATCGACGGTTTGTACCGCCGAATTCCCCATTTTGGGGTTCTGAACCGTACGGAACCGATGATTTGTACCGCCGAATTCGCCATTTCCTCTTTTTTAACCGTAGTGGCCGGCTAATTAATTCCACCAGCCTCGCCGTTTTCGATTTCCCGGCCCCGGTTCTGTTTCCCGGTTCCGATCATGCCCCCTGATATTTCATCCATACACTCTTTTTGACAATCTCTGTAAAAAAAACAAAACTCATATTTCCACAAAAATCAGTTTCCCTTTTTCATCAGCCTCCGGCATTCTGTGGCTGATTCGCAATTCCACATCCTCCGGTGTTTTCCCCTGCCAGAATGACGACGTAAAACGATCTCCGGGAATAGTAAAATATACATGGCGGTGTTCTCCGGGCCGGGCTGTAACAGTAAGAGATGTAAGGCTTTTCCAATCATCCCCGATTCTTCCCCAGACATGCACCGGTGCCGTCACCGGAGCCTCCGTCCGGTTGATAAGACCGCCCAGCACATTCAGGTTCTGGCCCGGGAGGACGCATTCCTGACTGGGGATGGCATCGATATACCGAAATGGTTCTTTCTCCTGTTCCACCGTTTTGAGATTCCATCCGCATTTTTCTGCTTCTTCAATAAGCAGCGGCTGAATCAGCGGATACGTCAGCGCATCCGGATCTTCCGGAAATTGGTCACGAAGATAGATCTCGGCTATTTCGCTGTGAAGTTCTTCTTCCAGGGTATAGACCCGGGCAATGTACAGCATTCCACAGGCAGAAACACATGCATCATCTGTATGTGAACCGTCCGCAAAGAGATGGTCCGCACCTTCCGTCACACAGTACACACTTATCGGGCGCAGCCAGAATTCCAAAGCTCCCGTTTCCTCATAAAGCTCCCGGGCTGCCGTTTCATGGATGGTTTCTCCTTCTTCCCGGTGTCCCCCGGGGATTTCCAGAGTGTTTCGCTTTCTGTGCCTGCAAAAAATAAACTGCCCGTTATATACTGCGATGATCACCGCAAACCGCAGCAGGTCATCCTGCACCTTCTCCTGAAAACTCACCTTCAAAGCCATAAGCTTACTCCTTTTCCTGAACTTTCTCTTCCGAAAATTCCGTTTCCCGGGCATTCGCGCAGCAGGAACGTATTTTCATCGCCGTATTTTTGATTTTCACTGTCTGTTTTATAAATCTCTGTCTCTGCCGCGGAGGAAAGCCTTTCCGGCGAGGCGATACGGAAAGGGGCCAACCGGGTCACTTCCCCGGTCAGCCCCTCTCAGTCAATACCGCTCAGACGCCCGGATCCACCAGCAGATTGTCTCCGTCCGCCGCCGTAGTGGCCAGTGTGTCGCAGCGTTCATTTAGCGGATGCCCCGCATGGCCCTTCACCCAGATGAAAGTGACCTGGTGGGGCTCCTTGGCTTTCAGAAGACGCTGCCAGAGATCCACGTTCTTCACCGGTTCATTTTTCCCTCTCTTCCACCCTTTTCTGATCCAGCTGTCAATCCAGTGCTGATTAAAGGCGTCCACCAGATATTTGGAATCCGAATACAGTTCCACCTGGCAGGGACGCAGAAGCGCTTCCAGGCCAACGATGGCCGCCATCAGCTCCATGCGGTTGTTGGTGGTTCTTCGATAGCCGGCGGAAATCTCCTTTTCATGGAGCTTTCCCTGGCTGTCGGTGAAATGAAGGACACAGCCATATCCTCCCGGACCGTCCGGATTTCCCCGGGCGGAACCATCGGTATAAATCTTAACTAACATTTCTCAATCCTTTCCTCATCAGCTCCAGATGCCTGTCTCTTCAAACTTTCTGGCCGCTTCCCGGGCTTCCCGGACAATTTCCGGATCATAGCCGATCAGCTCCAGCAGCCGGATAGCATTCCGGGTGGTGGCCCTGCCCTTTTTCAGCTGATAATTGAAAATCACGTCATTATCCCGGATCTCTTCCTCAAAATGATAATTCTCGTAGCAGTCTTCCAGAATATAGGACAGCTCGATATCATGGGTGGCCGCCAACGGCAGCACATTGGGAGCGGAAAGAGATCGGAGAATCCGGGAAGAGGCGGCGATCCGCTCGATGGTATTGGTGCCCCGCAGAACTTCGTCCACGATGCAAAGCACCGGCTCCGGCTTTTTACATTCCTGGAGAATCCGCTGAAGCGATTTGATCTCCACCATATAGTAGCTCTCTCCGCTCTCCAGATTGTCTCGAAGAGCCATGGAGGTCATCACCTTCATAAAATTTCCCTGGAAACTGCGGGCCGGACAGGTATGGATGGTCTGAGCCAGCAGCGCCTGGATGGCCACGGTTTTCAGAAAGGTGGATTTTCCGGAGGCATTGGAGCCGGTCACAAGAATTCCTCGCTCCATCCGGATGCTGTTGGCCACAGGATCCGTGATCAGCGGATGATACAGCTCCTCCGCTTCCAGAAAGACATGTGCCTCTCCCTGGCGCGCCGTAAGCCGGGGAACTGCGTAATACGGCAGATATTCCCGGAAGGAGGCCACCGCGATCAGGGCATCCAGCTCTCCCATGGCTGCAAACAGATCCTCCACATCTTCCTCATGACCTTCCACAAACCGCAGCATGGAATAGAACTTGATCATGTCCACATGAAACATCACCTTCAGGTAGGACAGGACAAAGGCTTCCAGCCCATCCTGGAGGGCGCTGGAGGATGACACCAGAAACGCGCCCCGGCGAAAGCCTTTCATCTTCTCCCGGGCCGTCCGGATCCGGTCCAGATGGGACTGGATCTGAGGATCATGGATGGAGGCGAATCCGTCTGCCGCTTTCAGAAGCCGCAAAATACAGCCAAAGCAGTTGAGGTAGGGTTCCACATCCTTGGAATCATGCATGTGGACATAGCCGTTGAAACACATCACCAGCAGCAGGAAAAACATGGCCTGCAGCGGATTAAAAAACAGCCCCACGATACAGGCCAGCGTCAGGCAGGCCAGAAACACATATTTGACCACGGGACGGCGGGGCACATCCTTCAGCACATGAATGTAATCGGTGATGGAAATATTTCCGATTTTTCTCACCTTTCCGGCCTCTGTCTGCACCCGGATCCGCTCCTGCTGGTGGGTGCGGAAATATTCGGTCAGCCGCTCCCGCTCCGCAAGCACCGCCGCGTCCGTCTGGGGAAAACGGAGCATCCGGTACAGGAAATCCTCACCACAGGAAGAGACGGTGGTATTCAGAAGCATGAAAATCTGATCCATCCCCAGGTCGTTCCAGGTGATGTCATCCACCATGAACCGGTCCCCCTGATGATGCTTCGCGTAATGGGAAATGCTCTCCAGTTCCTCCCAGGTGTATTCCCGGTCCGCCACAGAGCCCCACAGGCGATGAATCTTTGCCAGGAACCATTTCCTCTGCCGCCGCTTATCCCTCCAGATCAGCAGGCCGGCCAAAATCACAATGGCTGCCACGGTGATAAGAATCATTGTATTTTCCGCTGTCATATCGGTCACCGCTTATCCTTTCTACTTTTTTATTGTGACACCGAAAGATGTGCCCGGCGTACGCTTTATCCCTCCTGTCGCAGATAATCTTCAAACACCTGAAGCGTCCGGTCCGTAGTCTCATGGGTATGGGCGTCGGACAGGAACATGGCCTCAAACTGTGAGGGGCCCAGATGGATGCCGCCCTGCAGCATAAAGCGGAAATATTCCGCGAATTTGCCGGTGTCCGCCGTCTGGGCGTCCTCATAATTTTCCACATCCTGGCCTGTAAAATACAGGCAGCCCAGAGATTCGATATGATTTACCCGCCAGGGCTTGTCATACTGTTTCACCAGCTGCTCCATGCCGCCATAGAGACGCTGAGCTTCTTCCTTCATATGGCCGTAGATTTCCGGATGCTCCCAGAGAATCTGAAGCTGCGTAAGACCGGCTGCCATGGCCACGGGATTCCCGCTCAATGTACCGGCCTGATAGACGCCGCCCACCGGAGACACCATCTCCATGATCTCCCGTTTTCCGCCGTAGGCGCCCACCGGCATGCCGCCGCCGATGATTTTTCCGTAGGTGACCAGATCCGCCGAAATGCCGAAATACTCCTGCGCGCCGCCAAAGGCCAGCCGGAATCCGGTGATCACTTCATCGAAAATCAGCACCGTTCCGTATTGGGTACAAAGCCGCCGCAGTCCGGCAAGAAATTCTTTGTCAGGCAGCACCACGCCCATGTTGGCCGCCACCGGCTCCACAATCACCGCGGCAATCTGATCCGGAAATTCTTCAAACAGCGCCTCCACGCTCTCCAGATTGTTGTAAACCGCCGTCAGCGTATCCTTTGTGCAGCCCTGGGGAACCCCCAGGCTTCCGGGAACGCCGGCAGTCATAACGCCGGAGCCTGCCTTTACAAGAAGGGCGTCGGAATGGCCGTGGTAACAGCCGGCAAACTTCACGATCCGGTCTCTGCCCGTATAGCCTCTGGCCGCCCGGATGGCACTCATCACCGCCTCCGTTCCGGAATTCACCATACGGATCATCTCCACCGAAGGAATCCGGGAGGTGATAAATTCCGCCATCTCCACTTCAATCTCCGTAGCCGCACCAAAGCTCAGGCCATTCTGGGCCTTGCGAACCACGGCGTCCAGCACCTGACGGTTGTTATGTCCCAGAATCATGGGACCCCAGGAGCCGATGTAATCGATATATTCTTTCCCGTCCGCGTCCACAATATAAGGACCGGAAGCCCCCTCGATGAAACGGGGCGTCATACCCACGGAACCGTAAGCCCGCACCGGACTGTTGACACCGCCCGGGATCACCTTCACTGCCCGTTCAAAAAGTTCCTCTGATCTTCCCATCAGCCGATCCTCCCTTCATCCATGCATTTTGCCAGTTCCTCCGCATAATAGGTGATGTAGATCTGCGCTCCTGCCCGGTACGCGCTCACTGCCATCTCGCACAGGATCTGTTCCTCATCCACCCAGCCGTTGGCCGCCGCAGCTTTCACCATGGCATATTCCCCGCTGGTGCTGTAAGCCGCCACCGGCACGTTGGTGACTTCTTTCACTCTGGCGATCATATCCAGATACGCCAGCGCCGGTTTCACCATCACGATATCCGCGCCTTCCTCCACATCCAGAAGAGCTTCCTTTACGCCCTCCCGGCTGTTGTGGGGATCCATCTGGTAGCTCTTTCTGTCCCCGAAGGCCGGCGCGGAACCCGCCGCTTCCCGGAAAGGGCCGTAAAAGGCGGAGGCGTATTTTACCGCGTAGGACATGATGGGCGTCTCCTTGTGACCGTTGGCGTCCAGCGTTTTTCTCATGGCCAGGATTCTCCCGTCCATCATATCGGAGGGAGCTACCATATCCGCCCCTGCTTCCACATGGGACAGAGCGGTTTTAGCCAGCAGCTCAACGGTGCTGTCATTTTCCACCTCATGACCGCAGAGCATGCCGCAGTGACCATGGGAGGTATATTCGCACAGGCACACATCCGTCACGCAGTACAGATCGGGAAAGTCCTTTTTCAGCCGGCGGATAGCCCGCTGAACGATACCGTCCTCGGCGTAGGCCTGGCTGCCCTTCTCATCCTTCACATCGGGAATTCCAAACAGGATCACGCTGCCAACGCCCGCCTTTGTCAGACTTTCCAGTTTGTAAGGCATTTCATCCAGAGAATACCGGTACTGTCCCGGCATGGAGGGAATCTCTTCCCGGATGCCGGATCCCTCCCGGACAAACAGCGGATAAATCAGAGAGGATTTATCCATCCTGGTCTCCCGCACCATTTTTCTAAGAAATACGTCTCCTCTCAGTCTTCTGGGTCTTTTAATCAGTTCCATTTGGCACATCTCCTTTTATATCTCTTATCCGATTTTTCCTTCTGCCTTCAGCTCCAGCACCAGCTCCACCAGGCTGTCTGTCGAAGCGGTTTTTGCCGTGTAGGCGGTCATTCCCAGCGCCTCGGCAGCCTGACAGGTCTGACGGCCGATGCAGGCGGCTTTTACCTTTGTAAAATCCAGTCCCGGGCAGGCGCCGGCAAATCCCCGCACCGTGGAAGCGCTGGTGAACACCGCGCAGGAAATCTCCCCGCTGGCAAATTCCCCCGCCTCGTCGATGAGGTCCTGCGTGTGATAAACGGTGTCATAAGTAGCCACATCCTCCACCGTAAGATCGCCGCGTCCAGCCAGAATATCCAGGATCTCACGGTTTCCGATGGCGGCACGGGGCATCAGGATCTTCGCGCCCGGCTCACATATCCGGGCAAGCTCCCTTCCCAGGGAAGCTCCGTCATAGGTTTTTGGCATCAGATCCGGAAAAATTCCCCGCGCCCCAAGCGCCCGGGCCGTACCGCCTCCCAGAGCGGCCACTTTCACAGAACCCAGCGCCCGCACATCCTTCTGAATGTCCCGGAGAAATTCGTCAAAGAAAATGGCCACGCCGCTGGGGCTGGTGAACACCAGCCACTGGTACTCCTCCAGATGATTCAGACAGCTTATCACCTTCGTCCTGTCTTTCACCGGCTCCACACAGATCGCCGGGAGTTCCAGCACCTCCGCCCCCAAAACACGCAGCTTTTCGGCCATGGCGGACACCAGCTTTCTGGGCCGGGTGACCACCACCTTCGTCCCGGAAAGCGGCAGCCGTTCATACCAGGCAAACCGGTCTGCCAGACCGCAGACCCGGCCCACCACGATGATGGCCGGGGTGCAGATTCCGGCCTCCCTGGCCGCTTCCGGAAGCCAGGACACGGTGGATACCACCCTCCGCTGTCCGGCGGTGGTTCCCTTCTGAAGAACGGCGGCCGGCATTTCGGGATCCATTCCCGCCTCCAGAAGTCCCTTACAGATATCCGGCAGCGCTTTCAGGCCCATCAGGAACACCAGAGTCCCTTCGGTATCTTTTAATGCCTTAAAGTTGATATCATAAGCTTCCCCTGCCTTCTTGTGTCCGGTGATCACATGTACGGAGGAACAGAAATCCCGGTGTGTCACGGGAATCCCGTTGTAGGCGGGCACTGCGATGCAGGAGGTCACGCCCGGGACCACCTCATAAGGTATTCCCTCTTCTGTCAGAAGCTCCAGCTCCTCGCCGCCCCTCCCAAACAGAAACGGATCTCCGCCCTTCAGGCGCACCACCCGCAGGCCCTTCTGCGCTTCTTCAAGGAGCACCCGGTTGATCTCCTCCTGGGGCATGGTGTGATTTCCGGCTCTTTTGCCCACATTGATCCTCCGGGCCTGCTCCGGCACCATGGCCAGAATACCATCTCCCACCAGACTGTCATAAACCACCACGTCCGCCTGCCGGAGCACCCTGGCCCCTTTGAGCGTCAGAAGCCCCGCGTCTCCCGGACCTGCTCCCACCAGCCACACTTTTCCCATCTTCATAACCGGTCTACCTCCTCTTTCAGCTGCCCGGCCAGCCGGATTCCCAGATCTTCCGCTTCCTTCACGCTGCCGCACAGTGTTCCTTTTTTCCATTTTTCCGACTGTTCGTTATAGTAAAGGCCGGTAAGGCTCAGCATATCCTGCCGTACCCTGGCATGGGCCGCCACCGGTGAAGAGCAGCCCCCGTTCAGCGTGCGGACAAAGGCTCTCTCCGCCTCTGCCGCCACCCTGGCCTCAGGATCGTCATAGTCTTTCAGATATCCGTAATCCTCTCCGGTTTTCCCCTGCACCGCCAGGATTCCCTGACCTGCGGCGGGAAGAATTTCATCCACAGAAAAATACCGGGAAATTCTGTCTTCCAGGCCCAGTCTTTTTAAGCCTGCCGCAGCCAGCACCAGCGCCCCGTACTGTCCCGCATCCAGCTTGGACAGACGGGTGAGCACATTGCCCCGGACGCTGGCAAAGGAAGCCTGGGGAAACAGCTTCCGAAGCTGCAGGATTCTGCGCAGGCTGGAACAACCGATGGGTTTCTGAAAATCCACCTCCCGGGCTCCCTGGGGAAGTACCAGCACATCCCGGGGATCCTCCCGGCGGGAATAGGCGATAATAGGAAGCTTTTCCGGAATCTCCATGGGCATATCCTTCAGACTGTGGACAGACAGATCCGTCCGCCCGTCCAGAAGCGCCCGGTCCAGTTCCTTCACGAACAGGCCTTTTCCGCCCACCTTGTCCAGTGTCCGGTCCAGAATCTTGTCTCCTGTGGTTTTCATCGTCAGCAGCGTAATCGCATCCTTTGGACATTTTTCCTTCAGATAAGCGATCACCATTTCACTCTGTATCACCGCCAGCCTGCTCTCCCGGCTTCCTACACATATCTGTCTCATATCCTTCTCCTTTCCCGGCCGCATGGCCATAAAGGGAATCATCAGGTCTTCCCTCTTTTTCCGGCAGCACGGCCTCCAGGCTGTGCCCGATCTCTTCCCGCACCCGGCGGGCCAGCCGGTGATCCGCGCCGGAAGCATTGACGCCCACCACCACCGGATCCCGTTTCACAATGCCCGGAAAGTGAAAATCGCACAGCTTCTGATCACTGGCCACATTCACCCAGGCTCCCAGACATCTGGCCGCCGTATAGACTTCCCGGTTGACCTTCTCATCGTCGGTGGCTGCCAAGACCATCCAGGCATCATAAATATCTTCCCGACGGTAAGCCCGGCAGATCAGACGGACCTGTCCTTTCCGGGCCAGTTCCCGGATTTCCTGACAGATCTGCGGCGCCACCACGGTGATATCCCGGGAAAACTGACAGAGAATCCGTACCCTCCGGGCCGCGATATTTCCCGCGCCCACCACCACGATTTTCCTGTCCGTAAGATCCACAAACAGCGGAAATCTGGGGTTATTCTTCTTCATACACTTTTTCCAGCCCTTCCACACAGTCCCGGAAGGCGTCCTTTTCCAGCGCGTCCCGGAGACCGAAAATCATTTTATTTACCACCTTTCCCGCAGAGGAACGGATGGAGGCATCCAGATCCTTCTTCTCCTCCTCGCCCAGAGGAAGCTTTGCCAGAATCCGGTGCAGTCTCAGACTCAGATCCGTCTCCGCCTCATGACGAATCTCCTGGATCCTGGGAATCAGATCCCTGCCGTCCATCCACTGGTAAAATACCTCCATCTCCTCTGACAGAATGGATTCCGCCTGTTCCATGGAGCGCTTCACATCTTCGGTCATGGCATTCATGCGGAAATCGTCAATATCGTACAGATCCGCGCAGGAAAGTTCGCCAACGGAAGGTTCCACATCCCTTGGAACCGCCAGATCAATGAACACCACCGGATGCGAAAGCCGGGCCTGGGCCACCTGCTCCCTGGTCAGCGTATAATTGGGGCTTGCCGTGGCGCTGACCACCAGATCACAGCCGGGCAGAAACTCCAGTCTCTCCCCATAATTGATCCGGTCACACCCCATGGGTATGCTCACCATACCGCTGCGGTACTGGCGGACTGTCACCGTCACCTTTGCCCCCGCGCGGCACAGAGTCTGCGCCGCAAGCCGTCCCATCTCTCCATTTCCGATGACCATACAGGTCTTTCCCCGCAGTCCGAAGCCTCTTCCTTCCAGCATCCGCACCGCCTGGTCCATGGCTGTCTGGTTGGCCCGGGAAAAGGTCACGTTGGTTTTTACCTTTTTTCCGGCGGTCACCGCATCCCGGAACAGTACCTCCAGCACACTGTCCGTCACATAGTTTTCCCTGGCCAGCGACAATGCCTCTTTCACCTGGGTAATAATCTGATCTTCCGCCAGGATCAGGGATTCCAGACCGGCGGTGAGCCGAAACAGATGTTCCACTGCTTCCCGGTCCCTGCGCTGCACAAAGTATTTTCCGTACTGGGTGGGGTCCGCCTCCTTCACAATACAGAGAAGTTCCAGGAGATCGCCTTCCCAGTCCTCCTCCGTGCTGGCCCACAGCTCCATCCGGTTGCAGGTGGAAATCACCACACATCCCAGAATCCCGGGAACCTTTTTCCACGTAAGCATGGCTGCCGCCGCATTTTTTTTCGTGAAGGAGAACCGCGCTCTCACATCCACATCCGCTCTGTTGTGGTCTATTCCCACCATACAAATACTCATCTTTCGTTCCTCCCGAAGCTCCGGCAATCCGAAGCTGATTCTCAACGCTACCATCATAGCACAACTGTTCTCAAAAGGAAATCCTATTTTTTGCAGGTTATTTTTCCCCAGGCGATTGACAGATTTCTCTTTGAAGGGTATACTGCTCTTAATTGAATGTGATGAGGTTCCTGTGTTTTTCTCCACAGGCTAAGAGGAAAGTGGGGTAGATTCCCCCGCGGTCACGCCGCTGTAAAGGATGAGCTTGTTTCATTATGTCACTGGGCAACTGGGAAGGCGAAACATGGCGAGGACTCCTGAGCCAGAAGACCTGCCCGTCACAGGCGAGGTACACTTATGTTACGAACGATGGCTGAGTGTAGGAAGCTTTCCGTGGAGATGCTGTATCCCGTGGAAAGTGTTTCGTACGTCTGCCTTTTTATGCAGGCGTTATTTTTTTGTTGTACGTTTCTGAAAATGAAACAGGTACAGCGCAAAGAAAGGAGAAAACGATTATGACTGGAAAACAAAAAAAATTACTCGCCGTATGCAGTGCGTTTGCCCTGTATTTCGGACTGATGCCCGCCGCGGGAGCCATGCACATCATGGAAGGTTATCTTCCGGCAGGGTTCTGTGTATTATGGGGCGTCATCTGCCTGCCGCCTCTGGCAGCCGGACTGATGTCCATCCGGAAGGTCATCAATGAAAACCGGCGGGCGCTGATCCTGCTGGCCATGTCAGGAGCATTTATCTTTGTGATCTCCTCCCTGAAAATTCCTTCGGTGACGGGCAGCTGTTCCCATATGACCGGAACCGGTCTGGGCGCCATTCTGTTCGGACCGGCGGCAGTCAGTGTCCTGGGCCTGATTGTCCTGCTGTTTCAGGCAATTCTGCTGGCCCACGGCGGCCTCACTACCATCGGGGCCAACACCTTTTCCATGGCAGTGGCCGGACCCCTGGTATCCTACGGCCTGTACAGACTTGGAAAAAAGCTGAAACTTCCCATGTATGTCAACGTATTTCTGGCGGCTTTCCTGGGTGATCTTTTTACCTACTGCGTCACCGCCGTACAGCTGGGACTGGCGCATCATGCGGATTCCACTCTGTTGGCAGCTATCGGAGAGTTTCTTCTGGTATTCGCTCCCACCCAGCTGCCCCTGGCGGTAATCGAGGGTCTGCTGACCTGTATGATTCTCATGGGACTGGAAACGTACGCAAAGCCGGAGCTGCGGGCTGTGGGATTTATCAAGGAGGCGATGTAATATGAAAAAAAGGTATATTGTCATTCTTTTACTGATTGTTATCATTCTGATGGCCTTCCTTCCGCTTTTTGCTTTGAGGGATGCGGAATTTGGCGGTTCCGATGATG
>ERZ1643246.4314-NODE-4314-length-11388-cov-2.995235_pt1 | contig 11388 bp, 8 predicted proteins | sample MGYA00579265_ERZ1643246 | MGnify/ENA primary metagenome ERZ1643246 (study PRJEB29033, sample SAMEA4952261) | chicken gut metagenome | biome: Broiler Chicken; feature: Gastrointestinal Tract; material: Caecum | place: Ireland | collected 2018 | study: Broiler...
TCCCGCCACATGGAACGCACGGATTATATGGAACATCTGTTCTTCAAACTCCGTATCGTTCGCTTTCGCCGCAATTCCCGAATTAGGGTTGTCGAATACGCATTTCACACAGGAACATGCGGGACAAACGTTGCGGCAGGCGTTGCAGCGAATACATTTGGAAAGTTCACTCTTCCAAAAAGCAAACCTTTCGTCGGGAGTCATCGCTTCCAGCTTCTCGACGCCCGAAAAACGGTCGTTTTTCGTCTCGGGCATCTCGTGAAGAATAATCGTCTCGTCCGCTGCTTTATGCTCCTTTCCTTTACAGCAAAGGCACTTTTCGAGGAGCACTTCCTCTTTCGCGAATTCCATATCTCCGTAAAGAGAGGATACCTTTACCTTCTCGCCCAGCTCTTCCACTTCCGTCACGGCGTCCGCGCCCAGCTTTTTGATTTTGGAAATATCCAGCTTGCCCTGACATTCGATTGCCACCACATGGATATTTTCCCGAACGACGCGATGCTCCTTTACGAGCTCGTTAAAGCTATATGTGTCGCAGGGCTTCAAAAATACTGCCGTCTTGCCGGGCTTTTTGCTCGCGGCAATGAGATACTTGGATAAATTCGCCCCGCAAAAACCGTTATAGACAAAGTTTTCAAGCTCCGCTTCCGTTTCAAAAACGGAGGGTTCGGGGTCGAAATAAAACTCGCCCTTCTTCCAGCCGATTACGCGCGCGACCTCGCCGCTCTTCAAAAGCTCGGCGGCGCGTTCTTTCATTTTCAGTTCGACGTCACGCATCGTTCTTGTCCTCCTTGCACCTCAAATCGGTCAGGCGCTTGTTTTCTCCGAGCGCCGCCACCGTCTTTACGAAATCGTTCATGACAGCGGAAAATCTTGCGCCTTCCGCGGCGGAAACCCATTCCACGCGCGTGCGCTCCTTTTCTATTCCGAGATAGTTCAAAAAGCTGAACAACAGCGCCATTCTTCTCCTCGTATAATAATTGCCCGTCACATAATGGCAGTCTCCGGGATGACAACCGCAGAGAATCACGCCGTCGGCGCCCCGCTGAAACGCTTTCAGGACAAACATGGGATTGACGCGGCAGGAGCAGGGAACGCGGATAATTTTGACGTTGGCGGGATAACTCAGACGGCTGGAACCCGCGAGATCCGCCCCCGCGTAAGAGCACCAGTTACAGCAGAACGCCACGATGTTGGGGACATATTCTTTCTTTTCCGTCGTTACATCTTGCATATCGCTTCCACCTCCGACATGATTTGTTTGGAGCTGAATCCTTTAAGATCCATAGCACCCGAAGGACAGGTGACCGTGCAGGCTCCGCAGCCCTGACAAACTGCGGGATTGACGGAAGCCACCCTTCTGATTTCCGTCTTTCCTCCGCCGAGGCGGAATTCCTTATCGACGTAGGTAATGGCGCCGTACGCACAGACATTGGCACATTGGCTGCACCCGTTACACATCGTCTCGTCGGGCTGAGCGACGCAGGGATTCGTCTTTAAGTGATCCTTGACGAGCAATCCGATGACCTTCGCGGCGCATGCGGAAGCCTGGGACACCGTTTCGGGGATGTCCTTGGGTCCTTGGCAGACACCCGCGAGATATACGCCAGCCGTGGGGCTTTCCACGGGACGGAGTTTGGGATGCGCTTCGGTGAGGAAGTTATTCGTATCGATACTTGCAGTCAAAAGCGTTGCTATCTTCCTGACGGAAGGTTCGGGCTCGATCGCCGCAGCGAGAACGACGAGGTCGGAAGGAATCGTCACCTGTTCGTTATCGATGAGGTTGGAACCCTGAACCATGAGTTTCCCGTTCTCGTTATAGACTTTTCCGACCATGCCCTTTATGTAATCCACGCCGTACTGTTCGACCGCGCGGCGGTAGAATTCGTCATAATTCTTTCCGGGCGTACGTACGTCGATATAGAATACATGCACCTCTGTATCGGGATACTTTTCACGGATGAGCATGGCATGCTTCGCGGTATACATACAGCAGATTTTCGAGCAATAAGGCTTCCCGCAGCCGGAAGTATCGCGCGAACCGACGCACTGAATGAAGGTGATGACCTTCGGATGCGTTCCGTCGGAGGGACGCAAAAGGACGCCGTTCGTGGGGCCGGCCGCGTTCATCAGTCTTTCGAGTTCCAAAGACGTGATGACGTCTTTATTCTCGGCATAGCCGTACTCGTTGAACGCATCGAGGGAAATGGGCTTGAAACCCGTCGCCACGACGATGGCACCGTACTGGCGTTCGATAAATTCGTCCTTCATCGTGTAATCGATGGCGCCCGCGGTACAGAATTTCTGACAGATTCCGCATTTGCCCGTTTTGAGTTTGATGCACTGCTGAGGATCAATGACCGCCACGTTGGGAATAGCCTGCGCGAACGGAATATAAATAGCCGTACGGTTGTTGAGGTTCATATTGAACTCGTTAAGCCCTTTCTTGGAGGGACATTTTTCCATACAGACCTTACAGCCCGTGCATTTCTTTTCGTCTACATATCTGGCTTTTTTACGGATCTTCACCGAAAAATTGCCGACGAACCCCTTGACCTCCTCCACTTCGGAGTAGGACAGAATATCGATTTTATCGCTCTGGGCGCAGTCCACCATTTTCGGCGTCAGAATACAAGCCGAACAATCGAGCGTGGGGAACGTCTTATCGAGCTGCGCCATACGGCCGCCGATCGTGGCGTTCTTTTCCACGATATCCACTTCAAAACCCGCTTCCGCGATATCGAGTGCGGCCTGAATACCCGCGATGCCGCCGCCGATGACGAGCGCGCGCTTGACGACGGGGCTTTCTCCCGCCTGCAAGGGAGCGTCCAGATTTACCTTTGCAATCGCCGTGCGGACGAGAACGATCGCCTTTTCTGTCGCTTCTTCTCTGTCCTTATGTATCCAGGAACAATGCTCGCGGATATTGGCGATTTCCACCATGTAGGGATTGAGTCCCGCGGCTTCCGCAGTCTTGCGGAAAGTAGCTTCGTGCATTCTGGGCGAACAGGACCCGACAACGATGCCCGTCAGGTTATGCTCCTTGATTGCATTTTTAATGAGCTGCTGACCGTTTTCGGAGCACATGTACTGATAGTTGGCCGAAAAGACGACGCCCAGCTCGGACTTAATGACTTCGGCCACTCTTTCCACGTCTACCGTTGTCGCGATATTACTGCCGCCCCAACAAATAAAAACACCTATTCTTTGCATTTTATATAACTCTCTTTACCTTGAAATCATTTGTTGTATTTTCTGTACGCGCTGACGAGCAGTTGTTGGGGAATGAGCTCGTCTACGATGGGAGGAATATCCTCCGCTTTGATTCCGTTTGCGTTCTGCATGCGCACCACCGTATCCCGTACAGCTTCGATGACGGCAGCCGGCGCTACGCCGCGAGGACATCTCTCCATTTCCTTGAACGCGGGACAACGACCGGAGCACTTCCCGCACTTCATGCATTTTCTGACGTCCGTGCCGCTCAAACGGAGGAGATTTTCTTTTTGTTCTTCTCTCGTCATGCTTTCACCCCCAGCGCTTCGGCAAGAAGCTCCGTGAAATATCTCACGGGCAGAATGTTTCCGCCCTTCTCTTTCAGATTATACAAGCAGAGCGGGCAGGCGGTAATCACTTCCTCCGCGCCCTTTTCCTTCGCGCTCGCCAAGACCTTTCTGCTCCTTTCTTCGGGGAGCTTCGGATTTTTGAGAGCCACATACGCGCCGCAGCATTCGTTGCGGAAAGAATAGACGACGGGCGTTCCGCCGATGGCGCGGATAAAATCTTCGATAATCGTGGGATTTTCCGGATTGTCGAAAGCCATTACTCCGCTCGGGCGGAGCAAAAGACAGCCGTAATACGCGCCTATCTTTTTATTGACGGGATTGACGACTTTCTTTTTGATATTCTCGAAACCCACCACGTCTTTCAGCATTTCGAGATAATTCAGAACCTGCGTTTCTCCGCGGTAAGGTTCTTCCAATTTAAGATAGTTATTGGCTTTGGAAGAAATATTTTCGTCCGAGCGCATATCTTCGTTGGTGCGCTTGATGACGTTATGGCAAGCGGAACAGAGAGTGAGCAATTTACCCCCGCGATGCTTTGCATAGTCGAGCGCGCGCACGGCGGAAAGTTTCGTCGCAATTTCGTCTCTCGCCATGGGATAGACCGCGCCGCAGCACTGCCAATTTTCTATTTCTTCCATCTCCACGCCAAGCGCTTCGGCAGAAAGGCGGGCGTAGACGTCCAAATCTTTCGCTTTGGTTTTCAGCGTACAGCCGGGATAATAACAAATTTTCATATCGTTACCTTTTTAGATCAACTTCCGCGCTTATTTCTGCGGATATGCCATTTCCTCGGGACGGAACACTTCGTCGAATTTTTCTTCCGTAAGGAAACCGAGCGCCACGCAAGCCTCTTTCAGGGAAATATTTTCCTTATACGCCTTTTTCGCCGTCTTGGCCGCATTTTCGTATCCGATATACGGATTGAGCGCCGTAACCAGCATGAGCGAATTATAGAGGTTATGTTTCATCTTTTCCTTATTTGCGCGGATTCCCGTAACGCAATTCTTTTCGAACGAGGTAATGCCGTCCGCCAGCAGTCTCGCCGATTGCAGGAAATTATAGATAATGACGGGCATAAATACGTTGAGTTCAAAATTTCCCTGCGAAGCGCCCATACCGACGGCAACGTCGTTCGCCATGACCTGCACGGCGACCATCGTCATCGATTCGCACTGCGTGGGATTGACTTTCCCGGGCATAATCGAAGAACCCGGCTCGTTTTCGGGAATGAAAATCTCGCCCAATCCGTCGCGCGGCCCCGAAGCCAGCCAGCGAACGTCGTTGGCAATCTTCATGAGATTGCAGGCGAGCGCTTTCAACGCGCCGTGTGCGAACACGAGTTCGTCCTTGGACGTGAGTGCATGATATTTATTTTCCGCCGTGACGAACGTTTTACCCGTCAACGCGCTGACTTCTGCGGCGACTTCCTCCGCAAAGCCCTTGGGCGCGTTGAGTCCCGTTCCCACCGCGGTTCCGCCGAGAGCAAGCTCCTTCAACCCCGAAAGCGCAAGGGAAAGCTGTGCTTTCGTCTTTTCTATCATATTTCTCCAACCGCTGATTTCCTGAGAAAAGGCGATGGGAACGGCGTCCTGCAAATGCGTTCTTCCGCTCTTTACGATTCCCGCGTTTTCTTTTTCCAGACGGCGGAACGTCGAAATGAGTTTGTCCATCGCGGGGAACAATTTATCCTCTATCGCAATGACCGCCGCGATGTGCATCGCCGTCGGGAAAGTATCGTTGGAGCTTTGGCTCTTATTGATGTCGTCGTTGGGATGCAGGAGCTTTTTCCCCGCCATCTCATTGCCGCGATTGGCAATGACCTCATTGGCGTTCATGTTCGACTGCGTTCCGCTTCCCGTCTGCCATACGACAAGCGGGAAATGCTCGTTGAGCTTTCCGGAAATCACCTCGTCCGCGGCCGCGCAAATAATATCTTTCTTTTCTTCGGATAATTTTCCGAGTTTATAGTTTGCGAGAGCGGCGGCTTTTTTGAGGATACCGAACGCATGAGTGATTTCCCTGGGCATCACTTCCGTGCCGATCTGGAAATTTTCGTGGCTGCGTTCCGTCTGCGCCGCCCAATATTTATCCGCGGGGACCTTCATCTCCCCCATCGTATCTTTTTCTATCCGATATTCCATATCCGTATCTCCGCCCGTACGATTAAATATCCAACTGCGCGATGACTTCTTTGAGGACTTCCGCGCTGTGATTGAGTTTTGCGAGCTCATCCTCCGACATCTTCGGCGTCAAAGTAGTCTGGATACCGTTATTTCCCAAAATGCAGAGCGTGCTAAGACATACGTCGGAAATTCCGTATTCGCCTTCGAGAAGCGTGGACAGCGTCATGACGGTATCCGCGCCCGAATAGATACATTTGACGATATGGCAGACGGAAGCGGCAATTCCATAAAAAGTAGCGCCCTTTCTCGCGATAATCTTTCCGCCCGATTTCTTGACGTATTCTTCCACCTCTTCTCTCGCGTAGGGAGTGATAGGCAGAACCGTTTTGTTCGTCAGAGCATCGTCGTAATCGTTGAGGGGAATACCCGTGATGTCGGCGGTCGACCATGCAACGAACGAACTGTCACCGTGCTCGCCGAGGACATAGGCATGCACCTGTTTCTGATTGATGGAATACAACTCGGAAAGACGGGTTCTCAAACGAATGGTATCGAGAATGGTTCCCGAACCGAGTACTTTTCCTTTGGGAAGTCCCGTCACCTTACCGAAAACATAAGTAAGAACGTCTACGGGATTGGCGACAATGACATAGATGGCGTCGGGGGCATGCTTGACGATTTCGGGAGCGATGCTCTTGATGATATTGACATTCGTCTGTGTCAAATCGATACGAGATTGTCCGGGCTTTCTGCCGATTCCCGACGTAATGATAACAATATCCGAACCCTTCGCATCTTCGTAGGAACCTTCGTATACTTTCGTGGGAGAAAGGAACGGTGTCGCCTGCTTGATGTCCATGGCTTCGCCGAGCGCTTTGTCGCGGTTGACGTCGATCAGAACGATTTCCGAAACCGAGCTGTCTACCACCAAGGTGTACGCAATAGTAGCACCTACCGAACCTGCACCGATAATAGTAACTTTGTTGTTCATACTTTTATTCTCCGTATGTTAAAATTTTTTTCTCTGTATCATTGAACGCTCTGACGCGCCCACTCCAAACAGAGTATATTATATCATATTTTCTTCCGAATCTCAACAACTTGGACTACTTAATTACAAATAAGATAAAAATTTTATATTTTTCCCCTTTTTCTCCCTTTTTGTGCGTTCGCAAAAAACAAAAAAACTGAAAGAGTCACACACACTTTGCCATATTTGCACAAGTGTAAATTTTTACCTGCGAAAACAAGGTTAATCAAAGAAAGACACGCGGCCGAAAATATTTCGTCTGCGTGTCTTTCTTTCAAAACAACAAGGAATATTCTTCTATATTCCATACTTCCCCTACGATTTCCTTATAAAACTCGGGTTCGTGACATACCAGCAGAACGGCACCCCGATACGCTTGCAGGGCGCGGCAGAGTTCTGCTTTTGCATCGGAATCGAGATGATTGGTTGGCTCGTCCAAAAGGAGTACGTTGCTGGGCGTATTCATCAGGCGGCACAGTCGCACTTTCGCCTGTTCTCCGCCCGAAAGAACACGGACCTTACTTTCGATATGCTTGGCGGTCAGCCCGCATTTTGCGAGCATGGCCCGAACCTCCCCGTTGGACATGGAGGGAAAATACTGCCAGAGTTCTTCGAGACAGGTATTGTCGCTCGGCGGAATCTCCTGCTCGAAATAGCCCGTTTCGAGATAACTGCCGAGTTCTGCCCTGCCCGAATAGGGCGGGATCAGACCGAGGACGCTTTTGAGAAAGGTCGTTTTGCCGATTCCGTTCGTTCCCACGACGGCAACTTTCTTCCCTCTTTCCAGCTTTTTGGAGATCGGGCGGGACAGAGGCGTTCCGTAGCCGAGGACGAGGTCCTGCGTCTCAAATACAATCCGCCCGCTCGCACGGGATTCCTTAAAGGAAAACTCGGGTTTTGGTTTTTCCGAGGTCAGCTCGATGATTTCCATATTATCCAGCCGCTTCTGCCTGGACATGGCCATATTCCGCGTAGATACGCGGGCCTTGTTTCTGGCGACGAAATCTTTCAGAGCGGCGATTTCTTTCTGCTGACGTTCAAACGCCGCTTCGAGGTGCTGTTTTCTCACTTCATATTCCGAAAGAAATTTATCGTAATTCCCCACATATCTCGTCAATCGGCAATTTTCTACATGATACACGAGATTGACGACGGCATTGAGGAACGGGATGTCGTGAGAGATGAGAACAAAGGCATTTTCGTAATTTATCAGATAATTTTTCAGCCATTCGATATGGTTGGCGTCGAGGTAATTGGTCGGCTCGTCCAAAAGCAGAATATCCGGCTTTTCGAGAAGCAATTTTGCCAACAAAACCTTCGTCCGCTGCCCGCCCGAAAGCCGGGAAACGTCCCGGTCGAGCCCGAGGCTCGTCAGTTCAAATGCGCGGGCGACTTCATTCACTTTTATGTCGATTTGATAGAAATCGTTATTTGTAAGATAGTCCTGCAAAGTTCCTACTTCTTCCATCAGCGCGTCAATATCCGCGTTTTCCTCCCCCATTTTTTCATAGAGAGAGTTTATATAACTTTCCGTTTCAAAGAGGTGATCGTAAGCGGAACGAAGCACGTCGCCCACCGTCATGCCTTTTTTGAGTGAAGTATGCTGGTCGAGATACCCCACCCGCACGTTTTTCGACCATTCTACTTTTCCCTCGTCCGGTTTCAGGGCACCCGTGATGATGTTCATGAAGGTGGATTTTCCTTCGCCGTTTGCCCCTACAAGCCCGATATGCTCTCCTTTCAGCATACGGAAAGAGACGTCTTGAAAAATGGCACGGTCTCCGAAACCGTGCGTGAGGTCGGTAACGCTTAAAATCATTTGCATGAATCCTTTGGTCAAATTTACGCGCCCGAAAAGCGCAACGGAATCAGTATACCCGATTTTCCGCCTTTTGTCAAAGAAAAACGCCCTTCCGAAAGGTTCGGAAGGGCGTTTTTTCATTTTTCATTCTTTCGCAAACTATTCGCCAGCATTAAAATTCCTTCTATTATCGTAAACACTCCCGCTACGATAAAGACCCAATCGACCGTCCCGCCCTGATTGAAAAACAGGAAAAAGGCGATGACGATACAAATTACGGGAACGGCATAAGCAAATATCGTATCGATCATTCTCGCACCCTTTGTATTGAGTTTGATTTGTGCATACAGCTGCAAAATCCCGAAAATAAGCAGTAACGCCGCCAAGATATACAGCGCAGCGCTCACCAATACCCAGCCGAACAGAATAACGAGAGCCCCGACAACGATTTTTATCACCCCGGGCGCGACGAGTTTCGAAATCAAATTCATGATGCCCAGTACAATCAGCAATGCCCCAAAAATCGTCATTGCGATGCTGACTACCTGTCCTTTCAGAACGATAAATAAAATACCGAGAACGAGCGTCAAAACGGCAGAAACAATTTTTTCTGAAACTTTCATGATTTTCCTCACTTTTTCCATTATTATAATTATAGTATACACATCTTACGGCAAAAAGTAACACGCATCCGAAAAAAATTATTCCACGCTCTTCAATGCCTCTATCATATTGATCTTATCGGAACTGCCGACAAAGAACAAATTAATGACCAATGAAGTGAGAAGCGCGACAACCGCGGAAATAACATACGACAAAGGGCTCACGTAATAAAGGAAGCTCATTACTTCTACCGTATTTATACTGAGCACGAGGTACGTCAACGGATAGCCGAGAAGAAGTCCGAACACCGTTCCGCCCAAAGTCAAAAGCATAATTTCAAACAGCAGAATAAGAGATATTCTTCCGCGGGTAAAGCCCAATACTTTCAAAGTAGCGATATCGCGCGTCCGTTCGTTAATATTGAGAAGCGAAAGATTATACAAAACGACTACGGACAAAAGAACGGCAAACACCATGAGCGTATATTTCATTGCGTCAATGGACGAGGCTTTTTCCTCTACATTGTCCCATAATTCCTGTACACTGCTGGCCTGAGCGGTACCGCTGGCTTCGTCGATTTTATCGAGGAGTTCCTCGGTGACGTTATCCGCCTTCACCCATGCGGAAGAAGTGCCGTAAATATCGTCCCCGAATTGATCCGTATGCAGAAAAACGCCTTTGGTTATGGCCGTATCCACGATTTCCGTCAAAGTGAATTCAAAGGTGTTCGTTCCCGATTTCAGCGTAAAGGAATCGCCCTCCTTCAAATCCAGGGAATCCGCAACGGATGCGGACATCACGACTTTTCCGTCATCCGTATCGATGGTGGTCATCGTCATATTTTCCGAAAAATTATAAACTTTGATATCCTTGCCCTTGCTTTCCCCGGAAGCGTTCATATAATAGACCTTATAGGTCTCGTAAGTTTCTATTTCACCCGATGCCTTCAATTCGTCCATTTTTTCCGAAAAATCTTCGGAAATATAGGGCGTGGCGATATCATAGGTAAATTGCCCGTAAAATTCTGTCTGCAAACTATGGTCTATCGTATCCCCGATTCCTAAGGCACACATCAAAAGCGCCACACAGCCGGTGATTCCGATAACCGTCATCGCCGCGCGAACGGGTTTGATGGCAATATTCCGAGCCGCCATTTTCAAAGATAAAATCCCGTCGTTTCTGCCCTTCTTTTTCGGAGACGGACTTTCGCGGATTTCTTTTTTTTCTGTGGCCGAATTATTTTTTCGGCTTTCCGCCTTTGTCCGCGTGTCCCGTTTCTTGCTGAGATGGAGGAAAATATTATCCTTGGGAACCATGGGACGCATACAGGCGGCGGGGTTTTCCCGAACGACGTTCTTACAGACGAGAATACTGATGATCGTAGCCAAAAGAGCAACGGAACCGACCGCCAAAATCGTCATCGGAATATCGAAAACGGGCATAAAAGGAATAGGCAGATTGTAAACGAGCTGATATTTGACCTTCATCACGTTGGGAACAATAAACGGTCCGATCAAAGCGCCTATCGCACCGCCTATCAGGCACAACAATCCGCCGAAACTTGCGTAATGCCTGAGAATTTCGCCCTTGCCGAACCCCAGACCTTTGAGCGTTCCGATTTCCGTCCGTTCTTCCAAAATCAGACGGTTAACCGTCGTAAGAATGACAAACACCGATACCAAGAGGAATATTACGGGAAAGACGTACAACATTTTACGGCTTTGAGAAATTTCCCCGTCGAGAAGGACGGGCGCTTCCAAGCTGTTTCTGTCGTAAATGAAAATAAGATTTTCGTTGCCCGAAAAATGTTCCTCTATTTCCGATTTCAAAGTTTCGGGAGCATCGGATTTTATCATGACCTGATTATAAAAATCGGCGGCGGAGATGTCCAAAGACAACTCTTGTTTGATAATTTCAGAAAATTCCTCTTCGGAAACATATACGGCAATGGAAGAGGAGGAAACCGTCGTTTCGGGGAAATTCATATATCCCGTCACCGTCGCTTTCAGATCCAAATGAAATGAAGTTCCGCCTACCGGCACACTGATACTTACCGTAACGGGAGAGCCGATATCGATACCGCTCAATTCCGCGGTGCGTTGTTCCAAAGTCACGCCGGATTCGCCCTTGACGATTTTCGGACGCGAAATCGAAGTATCTCCGACATACAGCTTCGCGCTCTTTCCGTCCAGAGCGCCCTCTGCGTAAACACGATACCCCACCTCGGCGTCAAGTTCGGAAAAATACGCCTTCTCTTCCTCGCCTATC
>ERZ1643246.4315-NODE-4315-length-11385-cov-7.596205_pt1 | contig 11385 bp, 12 predicted proteins | sample MGYA00579265_ERZ1643246 | MGnify/ENA primary metagenome ERZ1643246 (study PRJEB29033, sample SAMEA4952261) | chicken gut metagenome | biome: Broiler Chicken; feature: Gastrointestinal Tract; material: Caecum | place: Ireland | collected 2018 | study: Broiler...
TTCATTACTTGGCAAATATATATCTATATTAAGGTTTTCTATTAGACACTTCCATTCTCCTCCTATAAAGTTATAGTAAAGTTCTCCTATATCTTCATGGCTTACACATAAGTTATTTATTTTATATGATATTTGAAATGTTTCTGTTTTATTTGATACGGGATAATATATTTTTATTTTTTCTTCTTTTTTATTACTTTCTTGAGTGTATACTTTACTATCTCCATTTCTTGCTTTTTCTACTTCTTGAAATATTTCTTCACTATTTTTACTACTATCTATTACTTTTATCTCTTTTACTGTTACACTATCTCCTTCATATAGTGAGTCGTTTATTTTACTACCTTTAATAACTTTTTGTTCTAAGTAAGTTGTTTTTATTGGTATATTTAGATATATTCCATTATATGAACCATTAAAGTCATATGTTATATCTTGCACTATATTTACAGATCCATCTTCATTTATTATAGCTTCTATATTCATATTGTTTATTTTATAACTATCCGCTTCTACTTTACTTGGTTTTATGATAATTATACTAATTATAACTAATAATAAGCTAATTATATTTAATATTCTTTTTCTCATCTTTCCCCCTTTATTTAGATATATTCTAACATATATAATTGCAAATGTACACTAAATAAAAAGATATTTCATCATCTTTTTGACAAATATTACATAATGTGTTATAATAAAAAGTGCAATTCTATATAAAGGGGGCTTGGCAATGTCGTACAGACAAAATGTCCAAGAAAATTTAAATCTTTATGAGAAAATGTTAAGTAATTCTGCTTGTAAAGATTTTCCGTACGAGATTTTAAACAACTTGATTGTCTTCTGTGCGTGCAATGCCACGCGATACGAACTGTGGTGTTTTAGAGATCAGTTGTTTGACTTGCAAAATCTTGCTAATAAGGTTTTCAGTAGAAAAGAAAATCTAAGTACATTACTTGCAGAGATTAACAGTATTTCTAAAGCGTTGTCCTCTGGCGGTGAATGAAAATTCACCGTTTTTATTTTTTCTTTTTCCATCTTACTATTTGCTCTTTATTTATACTAATTTCTCTATTTACTTAACTTTTATATTATTATATAATCTTTTTAATATTTTCTTTTTATGGGGGGTTTATGGAGATTGAAAGAAAGTTCTTAGTTAATGATTTAAATGGTTTAGATTTATATCATTCAGGATTATTTATATAAAGATAGATTTACTGCCATTAGAAAAAGAAAAGTTATTAATCCTGATGGTTCTACTTCTTATACTTATACAATTAAGACTAATAAAGTTGGTATTAGTGTTAATGAGATGGAACAAGCAATTAGTGAAGAAGATTATATTTGTCTTAATATTAATCCTAATTTTAATCAGATTGATAAAACTAGATATTTTATTCCTTACATAAATGACTTAATAATTGAATTAGACGTTTTTCATGGCATTTTTGAAGGTATTATTTTTGCTGAAATTGAGTTTGAAAGTGAGCTTCAATCAAATATTGTTTTTCCTCCTTGGTTTGGTAAAGATATTAGTACTTTAATTACTAATTCTGATATGTCAACTATGAATTCAAATGAAATATTTAAGATTTTAAATAAAATTAGATAATCGAATAGAAAATAAGTTAATCTTAAAAGATAGATTAATAAAAATTATCTTTTAAAATTAACTTAGTGCTTCTTTTTTGGTGCACCTCCGGAGGGTCGAACTCCGGACCTTCTGATTAAGAGTCAGCTGCTCTACCAACTGAGCTAGAGGTGCTTTTTTTGTACATCTGTAATTATACAGCTTTTTTATATTTATGTCAATATCTTTGTTTTTTTATTTTTTATTTGTATGTGTATCAATATTTTTTTGTATAAAAATATATTTACATGATAAACTATCTATTAATTAATATTTGACACAATTATCGGCTCACATTTTTATCCTTTTTTTAATTGACTTTTTTTATATTTATTTTTAAAATATTTATAGAATATATCATATACTTTATGGAGAAATTATGATTTTAAAAAATTTACTTTTAGTATTACCTAGTATTGTATCTTCCTTTTTTGCTAAGTCTGCAAGAACTAATTTAAATGAAGCTGTTGTTAAGTATATAGAAGAAAATGGACTATATCATTTTACAAAAGACTTGGATACTGCTAATAAAATTATTGAAAGTGGAATGATAAATCCTACCAAAGGTTACTTTTCTTCTTACGGTAAGCCTGCAGCTTTTTTATTTGCAGGCATTCCTGATTTAGATACATACTTAGAAAACCTATGTAGTAATCCATGGGACAATATTTTATTGCATCCTGAAAAGGTTCTTTATGCAATAAAGCTTAGTCCTAAAGCAAATGATTTATCTAATTATAAATTCAGGCGTAAAGATGGTGCTATTATTGCAGAAGGTGGCTGCATATTAAATCCTAATCAAGTTGAAATTATAGAACTGGTTTTAGACTACATTCCTGATAAAACAGGCAAAAAAACTTTACGAATTAGAGAAAGAACAAAAGAAGAAATTAGTCATGATACAGATATCTTCATGCTTCATGATGAGCCTATCCGTGTGCCTGGTGGTAAATTTCATAGTAATATTCCATCTAAAGAATGTATGGAAGCTATAAGAGCTGAAAGAAAAAAATTAGGTTATGTATCTTCCCTAGACTTATTATCTACTACAGCCCATATTGTAGATATTGAAAGAAAAGAATCATTTAATACTATAAAAAGTATGGCCACTAATTTTAAATCTTGGTTTAATAATATAATTAAAGGTTCAAATAAAGCTTTACCTTATGATAAAAATGAACAATTATCTTATTTAGTTAAAGGAATATCAAATGGTACAGTTTCTACTCAAAGGCCTGTTTTAAGTAAAACATACAACTCTTCTATTTTATCATTAAACAAGCAAGGAATATATCAGAAAAATGTAGCTAGTACATTTGATGAAATTATAAATAGTAGTTTTTATTAATATGCTACTAGCAAAGAAAAAGATATTGATTTAAGTAAGTTATATAAAAGTAAAACTCATGGCATAAATCATAATAGAAGAGTAGCTATACTTGCTTCTGAAATTATGCAATCTACAGGAACAAACTTTGATGAAAAGATGTCTGATATTCTTTTTACAGCCTGCTATTATCATGATATTGGTAGGATAGCTGATATAGGGCCACATGCTAAAAGGAGCATAAAAAAATTAAAAGATATTGATTTATCTTTTGTAAATGGAGAAAAATATTCTGATGAAGATAGAAATATACTTTATGCTATTGTAGAATCACATGAGAGTAAAGATTCTAAATTTGATAAAATACTTACCAAATACTCTATTCCTCAAGACAAAAAGGATATTGTAAGATTTTATGCTAGTGTTCTTAAAGATGCAGATGCTTTAGATAGAGCAAGATTAAGTTCTGTTTCTAATATGAACCTAAATCCTAAGTATTTAAGAATAAAAGAATCCAAAACCCTTTTAAACTTTTCTTTTGATTTAAATACTATCAGTAAGTCTATTGATACTAAAGATTTAATGCAATATGATGGATTTACAAAAGAAGAAAAATCTTTTAGTGATAGAATAAAAGTTGAAAACACTCCTACTATTAATCCAGAGCAATTAAAAGATACAGAAAAAAATATCAATAAAGATGAAAAATATGAAAAAGAAAATAAAGATAATCATTCTAGATAATAATTTAAATATAATTAAAAAGGAAAAAAGATGAACTTTTAAAATTCATCTTTTTATTTATCCTTATTCTTTATTATATTTATTTGCTATTCCTTTTATAGCTTCTAATCCTTCAATTGGTATTGCAAATATAATTGTATTAGATTGATCACTACTTAAATCATTAATTGTAGAAAGTGTTCTTAGGTGTAATGCTCCTGGTGCACTGCTCATTATTCTAGCCGCTTCTGCTAAATTGTTTGAAGCTTCCACCTCTCCTGCAGCTTTAGTTATAACTGCCTGCTTTTCTCTTTCTGCTTCTGCAACTTTTGCTATAACTCTTTTCATTTCTTCTGGAAGTGCAATATCTTTTAATTCTACATTTTCTACCTTTATTCCCCAAGGGTCTGTTTCTTTATCTACTATTTTACATATTTCTGTACTTAGCTTCTCTCTTTCTGTTAGTAACTCATCTAGTGAAACAGAACCTACTACATTTCTCATAGTTGTTTGTGCTAATTGGCTTACTGCATAATTAAAATTTTCAACTGCTAGAACAGATTTTGCTGCATCGAATATTTTATAATATAGTACTGCATTTATTTTTATTGATACATTATCTCTTGTTATAGCTTCTTGTTCAGGTACATCTACAGTCTTTGTTCTTACATCTACTTTTCTATATGAGTAAAATATCGGAATTACTATATGCCACCCTGGGCCTAGAACTTTATGAAATTTACCTAATCTAAATAAAATTCCTCTTTGGTATTCATTAATTTGTTTTACTGATATTAATAGTATTACTACTATTACAGCAATTAAAGTTACTATCATAATATTCTCCTTTTCTATTTTATTACTATACTATTAGTATACCATTTTTCTACATATTTTTCAATATTATGACTTATTTATTCCAATATATCATATCCTTTAATTAGTTCCATCCCTTCATTTTCTACTATTTTTTGATAAACTTCATCTGAAAAGAATTTTGAAGTTTCTATTTGATGCTTTTGAACTGTATAAAAGTATACTATATATGATATAAATAAAGATAGATATATTACTATAATAGCTACTATATATAAATATTTAAAAATATTTAATTTTTTACTATTAACTTCTTTAATCTTGATATATACCTCATAAATTCCTATACTTGCAAATATTATTAATACATACCATATTGAATTTAATCTATTAACAGTAGTTTCATTTACAAGTATTCCTGTTATAATGCTTATAATTAGCCATATGTAGATTATAAATAGTTTATTATCAATTGAATTTTTTCCTTTTTTATTTATGTATAATATTATTCCTAGTATAGAAAATACTGTTGTTATATGATAAATAGTTCCAAATATTTTAGTTGTATTCCATATCACATCATCATTTTGAAGTATTATGGTAGATAGTAAATAAAGTATATTTTTAAGTAATTGTAAAGGTATATTACTTGAAAATAATAGCATATCTGTTGTTCTACCTAAATTTTTATAATATGGTATTGTTATATTAAAAATTTTTAAATCTATATCTATTTTTAATGCATTTATAGCAAATGTAAGTATTATAGGTAGAGATAATACTAAAAATATTATTATACTAATTATTACATCTAATGGTTTTATTTTCTTTTCCTTTAATAAATATACTGCCTGAATTATTAGAAATAGAGGAACAAAGTATATTGCTACACCATAACAATAAAGTGTAATTCCAAAAAAGACCATTGATATATATATCATTATTCTTTTGTTTTTTAATATTGCATTATATAGAATATCTATTGCAAATAACAGAAAATGTGGAAACATGTTGCAATCCCAACACCACATTGATTGCAATATATGCCATGGTGATATTGCAAGTATCGCTAATCCTATTAGTGCTATATTTTTGTTCTTTGTTATTTTTTTTATTAAGTCATAAAGTACTATCATTGATATAATACTTATTATTAATGATGGTAATCTTGCTGCAAATAGTGTATATCCAAATAATTTCATTGATAGTGACATTAAATAAGTTAGAACTACACTTTGCCCGCCTATTCCTTGTATATATGTTGGAAATGTTTGACCATCTAAGTCTTTTCCTGTATCAGATATTGATTTTGCATTAAGAATTGTTAATACTTCATCTGCATGTATTTTTCCGCAGTCCTTTTGGAAAATTATATATTCTTACTATTATTCCTATAATCATTATTAATATAAATAGTATTTTGACATAATTCTTCTTTATTTTTTCCTTCATTAATTTATATATCCTTTTATTATTTATTTTGCTTAATTATTGTTGGTAAATCATTATATGTGTCTTTTGATACTAATGTTTTTGATACTACTATTCCATTTTTAGATGTTATTTTATATGTTTCACTTGTGCAGCCGTCTTCTCCATTTTGTACTACTTTTTCTGTTCCTTTTGCTAAACTTGAATCTTTTTCATATATTGTTTCCATAGGTATTATACTTGTTTCTTCTGATACTATTTGAACATCTACATCATCTTCTTGTTTTATACCATAAATTTCTACTTTTACAACACCATCTTGTGCTATTGCCGTTATTTTTATAGGATATTTTCTATTATTTTTAAATTTAAAATCCACTGAGCCCCATGATACTGTAGCATCTCTTCCTGCTGGCAAATATGATGTTTTAAAATAGTGACTTCTTCTTTCTACTATTTCTAAGTTTGATAAAAGTGCTGAGTTATATAATGTTGATGATAATTGGCATATTCCTCCACCAACATCTAATACAACTTTTCCATTTGCATATGCTTTTGCTTCTTTAAATCCTGCTGCTATTGTTCTTTGTCCTATTGTCTGATTATATGAAAATGTTTCTCCTGGATTTACTATTGTTCCATTTAATTTACTTGCTGCTAAATTTAAATTGTTATTTCTATTTATATTACTTGCATCATAATTAGTTGTACATGTACCAAGTAGATTTGGAAATGCATTTTCTCCTAAGTCTGATACTGTTATATTTGCTTTTGTTATTTTAAGTGGTATTTCATATTCTTCTTTTTCTTCATTTAATATATTTTTTGCTTCTTCTAAAGTAATTCCTAAATCTACACCATCTTTATCTGCGTGAACTTCTAGTGGCTCTTTGGTTAAATAGGCATCTTGTGGTTCACATTTTATTTCATTTACTATTTTTTCAATATTAATCTCTTCTGGATTTTTATTTGTTACAGGTATTTCTATAGTATTTTCTACATTTGTAAAATCTTTTATTTTTTCTATAATCATATTTTTTAATTCTTCTTTATTTACAATAACACCTGATTTTCCTTTTGTGATTATTAATTTTTCACCTTCTATATAGTAGTCATTGTCTTTTAATACATCTGGAAGTTTTGATTCTACATCTTCTATAACTTTTTCTATGCTATTTTCATCTATAGTAAAGTCTATATCTATATTTTTGGGAATAAAATAGCTAAATAGTATAGAATAATTATTTGAAATAATATTCCCACTTCTTCCTATTGAATAAGCTTTAGTTACAGCATCTGCTATATTTGTTTGCAGTCCTAATTGGTCAAATGATATTTCTGTTTCAAAATCTCCATGTACTAATTTAATTCCTTTTAATTTTTTTTCATTATATATTTTATTAAGTTCACTATTAGCTTCTTCTTTTTCTTTTCCTGCTAAACTTATTTTTTGCACTTTTATATTTGAGTATATTTCTTCATTTCCTATATTTATTAAACTAAATATTATTGATATAAATGCTAATATTATTATGATAATAATTAATATAATTAATATTTTTTTATTTTTCATATCTAGTCTCCCATTAATATTTTATTTAAGTACCTCTTTTTTATTCCTTATTTATTTTCTTTTATATCTTTTTAAGTGAATATTATCATACTTTATTTTTTTTTACAATAATTTATTTCTTAATATTACTTTACATTTTTTGTATAATTATATATAATTATGTTGAATTTTTAAGAGGTGGAAATTATGATTGGAGATATGTTATCAAAAATAAGAGAAGATAAAAATGTTTCTAAAACTACTTTGGCACAAGCTACTAACATTAATGTTGGTCATTTGACTCATATTGAAAAAGGTGAAAGAAATCCTAGTCATAAGGCTTTAAAAGGTTTATGTGATGCTTTAGATGTTCCATATCAACCATTGATGTATACTTATGATAAGAAGCTAACTGATGAACAGATTGGATATAATGTTACTAATCATATTAAATATGATGTAATTCCAATGTTTGATAATCTTACTGGTTTTGCTAAATGTCCTAAAGATTGTAGTAATGCTTCTATTTGTATTAAAGTAGAAGATGATTCTATGTCTCCTAAATTTGATAAAGATCAATATGTTTTTGTTGAATTAAATACCCCTCTTAATAATAAGGATTTTGGATTATTTGAATATGATAATAAATATATAATTAGAAAGTTTATTGTTAGAAAAACAGACTTGGTTTTAAGAGCTGAAAAAGATGGTATTGATGATATTGTTATATCTCCAAATGATAATTTTTATATTATTGGTAGGGTTCTTGGTAAACTTGAAAATTAGCAATTTTATGTAATATTTTTCAAAAATATTACATTTTTTTTACATTTATAATACAATTTTATAAACTACTTGAATATTTTGTCTAATAATAATATAATTTTGGTAGTTTAAGCATAGGAGAAAGTCATGGAGTTAGTTAAAAATATATTTTTTAATACTGATAAGTTAATTGAAAATTCAGTTGTTAAGATTTCTTATACAGGTAAACTTTTTCAAAATAACTCAGAAGAAGTTTTTATTCATTATGGTTTTGGAGATAATTGGGATGGTCTTACAGAACTTCCAATGCAAAAAACTGATTTAGGTTTCCAAGCTGAAATTCAATTAGATTCTAGTAATAGATTAAATTTATGTTTTAGAAATTCTAATAATGAATGGGATAATAACGATTATTTAAATTATTCTTTTGACATTGAAGAAGCTCCAGTTTCTTTAGCTGTAGTTGAGAATAACTCTATAGATGTTCCAAGAAAGTTAAGAAAAACTTATTTATGGAGCAAAAAGATTAAGCTTGCTGTTTACAAGATTATAAGGTATTTTCCTAAGCTTATTTCTGGAAATTACAAGAAAAAAGTAGAAAATTCTTAAATTATATATTCTTTAGTATTAGAATCCTTTATGGATTCTTTTTTATTTCTTATCTTAAGCTATTTTGTTATAACTTTTTTAATTTTATTCTTTTTCCACAATAAGAATAGTAAAATTTACACCTTAATTCTTCTTTTATATATTTACCTAATTAATTTAAATATATATTAGAGAATATATGTGACATTTAGCAATTTTTAGTATATAGTAATTTATGTTTTCTCATACATTTTTGTACATCTAAGCACGCTTTATGCATTCCTCTTTTGTCTATACATGCATAACTTGTATAAATAAATCTTGGAAGGTAATATGGTTTTAATATATTATCTACTAACCATCTATGTACTATTCTATCTATATATCCTGCTTTTTTCTATTTTTCTTTTCTTTGGTTCATATACATAAAATGATGTATATCCTCCATGTTTATATGTTCCGTCTTTTAATTTATCATATAGATATTTTATATATTCTTCTTGTTTTAAATTAAATAATATTATTTCTTTTCTACTACCTTTTGATTTTCTACTATCCATATGTGCTTTCATTAATTTATCTATACTTAAGTTTTTATCAAAGACATTTCTTATGCTCTTTCCCATAATACTTTATTAGTCCTCCTAATATTTTACCTATTTCATATATCTTTTCTATTGCTATATTAAATTTCTTCTCATCTATCCATTTATATTTCTTCATTATCCTTAGGTATATTCTTTGACAATTTAATAAAGTATCTATTTTATTTAAGTATATTAGGTTTACGTCTTTATTTTGAGTAACATCTATATTTTCTTTATTTCTATTATTATTCCCACTTTTTACTTTATTTAAATACATAATGCATTCTAACATTTTATACATACTTTCTTTATATTCATTACCTATACTAAATTTTTCTGTTCTTGGTAATTTTATAATTAATTCTATTATGTATTCTATGTATTTTTCTGCCTTTGGTATTAATACAAGCTTTTCCTTTTCCATTTATTTTTCCTTTTATCTTTTTCTTATTTTTCCTATCTTTATTTATTTTTATCATTTATATTAAATTGAACTATTAATCTATATCTTTAATTTTTCAACTTCTTCTAATTCCTCTTTGCTATATCCATATATTGCATTTTGGCAATTTCTACAACCCAAGTTTTCTAATTTCTCATCATTTTTATGTTCATCTTCATTTCTATACAATACTTTAATTCCATCACTCGTAAATCTACATACTATATAGCTATATTCTCTTTCTCTTAATGCTTTTAAGTATTTGTCTATACTCTTTACAGGTACTCCTACCTTACATATATACTTTACAAAACATGTACATTTTAATTTAAATAGTTTATTTAAGAAACATGCATCTTTTCCTATTGCTATATAGAAGTTTCCATTTTCTACAAATAATATATTAGCCCCTACTTTTTCTTTTACTACCTTTACTTTCTCGCTAAATTTCATAACTTTTTCACCTCATACTATTATTTCTATCACTCTCATCATTATTTAAAACACAAATAAAACCATGCATTTAAGATAATGATAGCATAATCTTAAACACATAGTTTATTTATTATTTATATATTTAATCTTTTAATAAATCTTATTATATATATATATATATACAGCCTCAAGGCTTTCAAGCTTTTTCATTTATTTTTTCTTCATTTCTTTACATATTAACTTTACATTTTATATATTTATCATTATTCTATCCACAGGTGGCCCGTAGTCTGCACGATAGTTATACTATCATGCAGACTGCATATGTGCAAGCACCTATGCCACCATCTAGTTCTCTGCCATTACCTATTTCCAGCTTGTTCTAGTTCATCGCAGGCAAGCTTTCAGGGTTACAAGTATAAAGTACTTCTGATGCCGACGTCGGGACCGAAATAGCTGGTACTGTAGTAGTTACGATAAGCTGTGTAAGGGTTTCTACTACCGTAACTGCCTCCTCTAATAACGCAAGTGGTAGAAGTCTCGGTACTCCATTCTAGTACATTTCCTGCCATATCATATATATTACATCTTTCATCATAATTACTTCCACTATGTGCATTTCCGGTTGTTGCTAGTGATGTTTGTAATCTATTTTGTTGTGAATAATCTGTGTCTCCACTAAATGTCTGTATAAACACTATTGCTGTATCCCATGCGTAACTATTTATTAAATCACTTTCAAAATTATTATTACTACTATATAAATTTCTTGCTAATGTTGCTGCTTCTTGTTGATTAATATTAGTATATACTGTTTGTCCTTTCTTTATATTAAATGTATTTTCATTTCCGCTTACTTTTCCTGCTTCGTATCTTCCTATATAATAACCACCTGCGTTCTTAGCTTTGGTTATAAAGTCTCCTAGGTTTTTAGCTACTGTATTATTTGCTCCACTTGTTACTTCTTTGTAATTATATTTATCTCCTACATCTATTTCCACCACGCTTGTATAATTATCTGCTGATTGTTTCATTACTCCTGCTGAGTTTGTTTCAAATTCATATCTTCCAAAGTTTATTGTCTTT
>ERZ1643246.4316-NODE-4316-length-11384-cov-3.798040_pt1 | contig 11384 bp, 11 predicted proteins | sample MGYA00579265_ERZ1643246 | MGnify/ENA primary metagenome ERZ1643246 (study PRJEB29033, sample SAMEA4952261) | chicken gut metagenome | biome: Broiler Chicken; feature: Gastrointestinal Tract; material: Caecum | place: Ireland | collected 2018 | study: Broiler...
TTTGCCAGCTGACGGATGATCTCCTGGAACTCCTTCTTGGCCGGCTTTCCAAAGTAGATGGTGACACCAAATCTTGCCACCAGAGAGAGCTTCTCCTGCACCGTGTCGTTTGTGTGCAGCTCCTCGTCCCTCTCTTCCTTGTCCCGGAAGGTCTCCCGGATGAGATGCCGGCGGTTGGAGGTAGCGTAGATGAGTACGTTGTCCGGCTTTTTCTCCAGCCCGCCCTCGATGACTGCCTTCAGATATTTATACTCGATCTCAAAGTCCTCAAAGGAGAGGTCGTCCATGTAAATGATAAACTTGTAGTTCCGGTTCTTGATCTGGGCGATGACATCGTTGAGGTCCTGGAACTGATGCTTGTACACCTCGATCATCCGCAGTCCCTGGTCGTAGTATTTGTTGAGGATAGCCTTGATGGAGGAGGATTTCCCGGTCCCCGCGTCCCCGAAGAGAAGGCAGTTGTTGGCCCGGCGCCCCTTCACAAAGGCCTCCGTGTTGTCTATGAGTTTTTTCTTTGCGCTCTCGTACCCCACCAGCTCGTCAAGCTGTACATGGGCGATCTTTGTGATAGGCACAATGTGGACACCCTCCTCGTCGTGAGCCACCCGGAAAGCCTTGTGAAGGCCCAGCTTACCTACGCCGAACTCCTTGTAGAACTGGGTCACGGAAGTCTTGAACTCCTCCGCGTCCTTTGTCTGCCCCAGGCTTTTCGCCAGAGCGCAGATCCGGTCCCGGATACGGCCGTTGAACACACTGCCGTGGGTGCCAGATCCTGTGTAGTCCAGGATCATGGAGACGCAGTCCACGCCAAGCCCTGCCTCCATCGCGGAGAAGTCGTAGTCAAACAGCTCCTTGAAGATAGAGAAGTCGTGGAGGGCCACCTTGTTGATGCTTCCCCCTGTCTCTCCCACGATCTCGCAGGAAGTGCTGTAGGCGTTCTCATCGTTTGCCAGGAGAAAGGTCAGGTAATCGTGCCAGAGATTTCCCTCAAAGCCGTGGTCCACACAGAGCTCCAGTATGCTGCCTGTGCACGCAAAGAGAAGGCTTTTCAGGTCCTCCTCGTTGTAATATTCATTGTTGTAGTTTTCCATCAGGAACGTCATGTCATTTAAGATCTGCTCCTGTTCCAGATTTTTATAGATGATCAGTTCGTGTACTCTCATATTGTTTCTCCCTTCAGATCAGTAGTTTCCAAGTATCTTCAGGCTCTTGGACTCTTCCCGCAGGCCCCGGATAGCGTTTTTCACGGCGCCCTCCCCCATGTTTCCTTCAAAGTCCACAAAGAAACGGTACTCCCAGGTCCGTCCCTCCACCGGACGGGACTCGATCTTTGTCATATTCAGGTTATTGTAGGTAAAATGGGCCAGCAGGTGATAGAGAGAACCGCTGGAGTGGTCCACCTCAAAGCAGATGCTGATCTTTTTCGCGTCCTTCAGGAAAATCTTCTGGTTCGTCACAATGATAAACCGGGTGGAGTTGTTGTCATTGTAGTTGATCTTCCGGTCCAGTATCTTCAGTCCGTATATCTGTGCCGCATGCTCACTGCAGATGGCCGCCTGAGTGATGTCCCCGTCCTCCAGTACTTTTTTTGCCGCCACCGCTGTGTTGGGAGCGCTGATCCGCTGCCATCCCGGCTGCTCATCCAGATATTTGGAGCTCTGCATCAGTGCCTGGGGATGGGAGTAGACCGTCTTTATCGTGTCCAGGGACGCTCCCTCCACGCTTGCGAGAGCATGGTCGATGGGGAGGATGATCTCCCCCACGATATAATTTTCAAATTCCACAAGCAGGTCATAGACCTCACTCACCACTCCCGCTGATGAATTTTCAATGGGGAGGACCGCAAAATCAGCAGAACCCTCCTCTATGGCCTCCATGGCGTCACGAAAGGTCTGCACATGGAAGCTGTTTATATCCTTTCCAAAATAAGCGTGCATGGCTGCCTGGGAGTAGGCGCCGTCTGTCCCCTGAAAGACGATCCGGGACTGCTCGTAATCCAGCTTGTCCACCCCGATAAAGGGCAGCCTTCCAAGCGCTCCCTTCTTAGTCAGCATCTGGTACTGCATTTTTCGGCTCTGGGACATGAGCTGCTCAAAGAGCTCCGTCAGTCCCAGCCGGAGGAACTCATCCTCCACATTCCGGGTGATCCTGGCGAGCTGGTCTTTCTCCCGCTTTTTGTCAAACACTTTCTTTCCTGCATCTATCTTGATATCGCCGATCTTTTCGCACACCTGCACACGGCTCTTGTACAATTCCGCGATCTGGCTGTCGATCTGCGCCAGATGTTCTCTCAGTTCCTCTAATTCTGCCATTTCTTCTGTCTCCTTTTGCACACATACTAAAAGGTATTATAATACAAGTCCACGTCAAAATCCACGTCAGACGTTGAAAAACTTTGGCATTTATTATATGATGTAGGTACGGTGGATTGATCTAAAGGGAGGCGAACAGTATGAACACCATGGATTGCATTTTCAGCAGAAGAAGTATCCGCAAATTCAAGCCGGACCCTGTGGGGCACCAGCTTCTTGAGACAGTCATCCAGGCGGCATCCTATTCTCCTTCCTGGAAAAACAGTCAGATCACACGCTATATCGCTATCGAAGATTCTTCTATTCTCGCAAAAATTGCCGATGATTTCACCCCGTCATTCAACAGTCATATTATCCGTCAGGCACCGCTCCTCCTGGCTGTCACCTTTGTCAAAGGGCGCAGCGGCTTTGAGAGGGACGGCTCTTTCTCTACAAAGAAAGGGGACCGCTGGCAGATGTTTGATGTGGGAGCTGCCTGCCAGACCTTCTGTCTGGCTGCCCATGAAGCGGGCCTTGGCACGGTCATCATGGGGATTTTTGACGAGGACGGCTTAGAAGAGCTTCTTGACATTCCCGCTGATCGTGAGCTTGGGGCACTGATCGCAGTTGGGTATCCGGACATTGCTCCCGAGGCGCCGAAGCGAAAGAGCGTGGACGAGCTTCTGACGTACCGTTAATTCTTTACCGTGCCATGAGAAGGGCACATAACACGAAGGAGGTTTTTATGAGACATTTAATGAGTCCACTGGATTTTTCAGTGGAAGAGCTGGATAAATTGCTGGACCTGGCAGAGGATATTGAGGCAAACCCGAAAAAGTACGCCCACGCCTGCGAGGGGAAAAAGCTGGCCACACTGTTCTACGAGCCAAGCACGAGAACGCGTTTAAGCCACGAGGCTGCCATGCTGAACTTAGGAGGCAGCATCATGGGATTTTCCTCCGCTGACTCCAGCTCCGCCGCAAAGGGCGAGAGCGTGTCAGACACTATCCGCACCATCTCCTGCTACGCGGACATCTGCGCTATGCGCCATCCCACGGAGGGCGCTCCCATGGTAGCCTGCCATCACTCCTCCATCCCGGTCATCAACGCCGGAGACGGAGGACATCAGCACCCCACCCAGACCCTGACAGACCTGATGACCATCCGTTCTTTAAAGGGACACTTAGGCAATATGACTATCGGCCTGTGCGGAGACCTGAAATTCGGCCGCACGGTCCACTCCCTGATCCATGCGCTGGTGCGCTATCCGGGCATGAAGTTTGTGCTGATCTCACCGGAGGAGCTGAGACTTCCCGGCTACATCCGCCACGATGTGCTGGAGAAAAATCAGGTTCCCTACGAGGAGGTCGTCCGCCTGGAGGAGGCTCTTCCAAATCTGGATCTTCTCTACATGACCCGCGTGCAGAAGGAGCGCTTCTTCAACGAGGAGGACTATGTGCGCATGAAGGATTTCTACATCCTGGACGCAAAGAAAATGAAGCTGGCAAAGGATGACATGTACGTGCTCCATCCGCTGCCCCGTGTCAACGAGATCTCCACGGAGGTGGACGACGACCCGAGAGCCGCCTATTTCAAGCAGATGCAGTACGGCGTGTACGTGCGCATGGCTCTCATTTTGACACTGCTGGAAATTGAAGTGTAGGAGGAGGAAGCATGGTTAAGAATACATTGAATGTTGGACGCATTTCCGAGGGCTTTGTTCTGGACCACATACAGGCCGGCCGCAGCATGGATATCTACAAATATCTCCACCTTGACAAGCTGGACTGCTGCGTGGCCATCATCAAGAACGCCAAGAGCAGCAAGATGGGGAAAAAGGACATCATGAAGATCGAGTGCCCCATCGACTTTATGGATCTGGATATTCTCGGCTTTATTGACCACAACATCACCATCAACATCATCAAGGATGAGCAGATCATCGAGAAGAAAGCTCTCCATCTGCCCAAGAAGATCAAAAATGTCATCAAGTGCAAGAACCCCAGGTGCATCACCTCCATCGAGCAGGAGCTGGATCACGTATTCGTCCTGACCGACCCGGAGAATGAGATCTACCGGTGCATGTACTGTGAAGAAAAATATGAGAGAAGGCCCAAATAGGAAAGCCTTCAGACAGCCCTGGACAAAACAGGGACAGATATGGCACAAGCCGCATCTGTCCCTGTTTTTCTCTTCCTATTTTCCTGCGTCTTCAGGAATTGCTTTTCCCTCTGAAGTGCTCCATCATGACGGGAAAATACTCCCTGCTGTACTCTCCCAGCGAGTAGTCCCCCTTCCCAAGGCACCACTCGGTCACAAGCGCTCTCTCGCACATGGCGTAGTATTTCACGACTGTGCGGATAGGTACATCCGCGCGGATTTCTCCCTTCTTCTGTCCCTCCTCCACGATCCTGGAGATCAGCTTGTAGTATTTCCGGTTCTCATTTAAAAGCTGGCTTTCCCCCTGTGCCACCAGCTGGGTGGAATAGAGAGAGGCCAGAAGCTCCATGCTGATGTTTTCCTCCATCATGGCATGGACCTCCCTGTTCAGATACAGGAGCTTCTCAAAGCAGTCTGTCCCGGGCTCCAGCTTCCTTTCCAGATCCCCGTAGTAGTCGTCCAGCATTTCCGCCAGCGTGTTCAGCAGCTCGTCCTTTGCGCTGAAATAGTAGTAAAAGGAGCCCTTGGATGTCCCGGATTTCTCAATAATGTCATCTACAGTCGTCCGGCCAAAGCCCTTGTCGCGGAACAGCTCCCAGGCAGCCGAGATGATCCTGCTCTTCACACTTCTCTTTTCTTCTGTCTTCTCCATAGCTTTGTCACCTATTTCATTCATTATTATATACTTTTCTATTTTAGCACAAAAAAAGGCGGAGGAAAACGAAAACCTCCGCCCTGCTGCCGTGAGCTTCCACAGATACTGCTCTTACAGACTTTTAGATATCTCCTCACATTTTTTCATAGCCTCGATGATGGCGCTCCTAAAGCCCTTCTCCTCCAGCACGCGGACCGCCTCGATGGTCGTCCCGGCCGGTGAGCACACCATATCCTTCAGCTCACCCGGATGCTTGCCGGTCTCGAGCACCATCTTCGCGCTTCCCAGCACAGCCTGCGCCGCGAATTTGTAAGCCTGGCTTCTGGGAATTCCGCCGGATACGGCCGCGTCCGCCATGGCCTCGATCATCACAAACACATAGGCCGGTGAACTTCCGCTGACCGCCACGACGGCGTCCATCATATGCTCTGGGATCAGCTCCGCCTTGCCAAATCCGTTCAGGATGGAGAGTGCCTTCTCCATATCCTCATCTGTCACATAGGCGTTTTTGCAGGCTCCTGTCATGCCCTCTCCCACCATGGCCGGCGTGTTCGGCATGGTGCGCACGATCTTCACCGGCTTCTGGAACTGATCCGCCAGCCAGGACAGCGTCTTTCCGGGCGCAATGGTGATGATCAGGTGGCTGTCCGTCACATCATCTCTGATCCCCGCAATCACGTCCGCATAAAACTGGGGCTTTACAGAGAGGATAACGACCTCGGCGTTTTTCACGACCTCATTGTTGTCCGCGGTCACCCGGATACCGTATTTCTCTTTTACTCTCTCACGCCCTGGCGCAAATGGATCCGCACCGATGATCTCCTCCGGGGAAGCGATGTGATTTTCAATAATCCCTCCCATCATAGCGGTAGCCATATTTCCTGTCCCGATAAATCCAAGTTTCATCCTTATATCCTCCTCTTGTTTGTATACATTATTTAAATTTGTATACAATTTTGTTTATAATATACCATCCCCTATTCCCTCTGTCAAGGAAAAGAGCTATTGCCTGTCGCTTTTTTTCACGTTATAATTTGTATACAAATGATCTTAATACAAGGAGTTGGATTTTCATGCCGCAGAAAGAAAAGAGTGTCTCTCTTGCCGACCAGGCCTATGAGACGATTAAGACGAATATACTGAATATGACCTACCCGCCGGGCATGACTCTGACGGAGAGCCGGCTGGCCCGGGATCTGGGCATGAGCCGCAGTCCCGTCCGCACAGCCATCCGGATGCTGCAGACAGAGGGGCTCATCGTCACAGACTACTATAAATCCATGACAGTAAAAGAAATCACAGAAAAAGACATCCGGGAGATCTACCAGCTCCGGGAGCTTCTGGAGGGAGCCGCCTTCCGGCTCATCTTTACCTCCGGCAGAAATGAGGAGTACTCCTTCCGCATCGAGGAGAAGGTGGTCCGCATGTGTGCCGCCGCTTCCGACATCTACGCCTGGGAGGTGGCCGACACAGCCATGCATATGGAAATCGTCAGCGTGCTGGAAAACAGCCGGGTTGACAGGATATACGAGAACAATCTGTCAGAGCTGATCCGCATGGGCCAGTTCTCTGTCAGGAACGGCATGGACATTGACCGCACCAATGAAAACCTGAAAAAGATGGTGGAGCTTATGCGCGCCGGCGATTATGAAAATGCCTACGCCATCCTCAGGGACGACCACTTTACTACCGGCATGGACTGCGCGCTGATGAAGCAGGATACCGCAGAGCCCGGAGAATAGATTCCCCTAGTTCATGACCGCTTCTATGTCCTCTGTCGTCCTTGGAATGTCACGGGACAGATTTTCACATCCATCCTCTGTCACCAGGCAGTTGTCTTCCAGTCGGAAGCCGATGCCCCACTCCTCGTGATAGATGCCCACGTCAATGCAGAATACCATTCCGGGCGCAACCTCATCCGGCTGCTTCACTACATCGTGGACATCAAACCCGATATGGTGGGCTCCTCCGTGCCACATGTAGGTTCCTATCCTTGTACTCTTTCTTCTCCCGGATCTCTCCGAAGGCAAACGTCCCGGTCAGCGTTACCTCTCTGTTGCCCATCCCGGGCAGAGGTCTGGTCACCTTCCCTGAACTGGTGAGAAATCTCTCCTCCCCGGAGCTCCATCGGATATTCGATCCCTGCGCTCCCTTATCCGGCAGCGTCAGGTCAGACTCCACAGTCTTTAAGTTTCCCAGGTATAAGGTCTCCATATCCTTTTCCACAATCTGTCTGTCCCGGCTCATCTCTCTCAACTGCATCCTTCTCCTGTAGCCGGCCATTTCAGGCCGTTATCCTTAGCGCAAGGCCACCGCTATTGTGGCGCAATTTCCAGCGTGTTCAAGCGATTATCTCAAAAATACACGCCGACTTTTTTATAAAACAAAAAAGGCAAGTTGGTCTGATTTATTTCAGACTTCCTTGCCTTAGTTTGATAATATAGCAGAATATCAAATTTTTGTCAATGTCAATTCGGCTCTTAATTAAAGGACTGCTCCGTGCGGTTGATGATCTCGTCCTGCAGAGGTTTATCCAGATTGCGGAAGAAATCGCTGTATCCCGCCACCCGGACGATCAGGTCTTTATAGTCCTCCGGATGCTTCTGGGCATTGATGAGGGTCTGGCGGTCCACCACGTTAAACTGGATGTGATGTCCGTCCATGGCGAAGTAGGACCGGATCAGGCTGGCCATATTGTTCAGGCCCTCCTCGCCGGCCACCACGTCAGGCGTAAACTTCTGGTTCAGAAGCGTGCCCGCGGTTGCCAGATGATCCATCTTGGAGCAGGATTTGATCACAGCTGTGGGGCCGTTGGTGTCTGCGGATTTCTCCGGAGAAATGCCCTCTGATACAGGCTTGTGGGCCTTTCTGCCATTGGGTGTTGCCAGGATCACATCCCCAAAGTACACATGGCAGGTTGTGGGCAGCATATCTACGCCGTACTTTCCGCCCTTCATGTTCGGGCGGCCTGTGATGGTGCTCCTGTAGAGCTCAAACACATCCTGCATGATGCTGTCCGCGTAGTCGTCATCATTGCCGTATTTCGGAGTCCTGTCATGAACCATGCGGTAAATGGCGTCATAGCCCTCATAGTCGTGCTCCATGGCCTCAATGAGCTCCTCCATGGTAAAGTTTTTCTTGTCGTAGACATTGTATTTTACAGCTGCGATACAGTCGGTGACTGTGCCGATTCCCACGCCCTGGATGTAGTTTGTGTTGTATCTGGCGCCGCCTGCATTGTAGTCCTTCGCGTTGGAGATGCAGTCGTTTGTCACAACAGACAGACAGGGGGCCGGCATCTCCTTGGCGTACAGCTCCTCAATCACATTGTTGCCTCGTATCTTTACGTCCACGATATACTCCAGCTGCTTCTTGAAGGCATCCCAGAGCTCGTCGTAGGTCTTGAAATCCCTGGCATAGCCCAGTTTCAGACCGATCTGCTTTCCGCTGTACTGGTCAAAGCCATTGAACAGCGTGAGCTGGAACACCTTGGGAATATTCAGGTATCCCGTCAGGATGTAGGCTTCGCTTCCCCAGGCACCTGTCTCCACGCACCCCGAGGAGCCGCCCCTTCTGGCGTCCTCCAGCTTCTTGCCGGCATTGACAAGCTCCATAATCTGGGCCTCCGTGTTGTAGAAGGCGGGCTGTCCCCAGCCCTTCCTTGAAATCTCGCAGGCTCTCTTCAGGAATTTGGCGGGCGTCTTCTTGCTGATAGTCACATTGGAGTTAGGCTGCACCAGCTTCATCTCGTCCATACAGTCCAGGATCAGATAGCTGACATTATTGACTCCATTGCGGCCGTCAGGCGTCACGCCGCCAGTGTTGATATTGGCAAAATCCGTGTAGGTAGCGCTCTCCTTCAGCGTGATACCCACCTTTACAGGCGCCGGCTGGTTGTAGAATTTCACCCACAGGCACTCCAGAAGCTCGAGGGCCTTCTCATCGTCCAGGATGCCTGCCTCCACGTCCCTCTCATAGTACGGGTACAGGTGCTGATCCAGTCTTCCAGGGCTGAAAGCGTCCCATGGATTCAGCTCTGTTGTGACCGCGAGGTGCGTGAACCAGTAGAGCTGGATTGCCTGCCAGTAGGTCTGGGGCCTGTGGGCAGGAACCACCTCCAGGTTGGCAGCGATCTGGAGCAGCTCAGCCTTCCTGGTCTCATCCTCCTCCTTCTGCGCCATCTCAAGAGCCAGGCTATGGTAGCGCTCACCCAGGATGATGACAGCGTCGCAGGCAATGTCCATGGCCTTGAGCTCCTCACATTTGTCGACAGCGTCCGGATCGTTCATGTAGTCCAGGGCATCCATGGTCTTTTTAATCTTCTCTTTGTACTCCATATAGCCGGTGGTGAACACCTGCTCTCCGCCGCAGGTATGTCCCGGGCCTCTCTGCTCCATAAATTCCGTGAACATGCCAGCCTCGTAGCAGTCATGCCACTCCGGGGTCATCCTGGAGAGGAGCTTTTCTCTCATGCTGCGCCCTGTCCAGTAGGGGATGATCTCCTCTCGCTGGAGCTTGCGGTCCTCCTCTGTCGTCTTGAAGGACACGAGCTCCCTCTCGCTCATGACGATCATATCCTCCTCGCTGTGGCAGCACAGCTCCGGAAATGTGGGGGATGCCTGGGGATCCTTTCCCTTTTCCCCGACGATCAGCTCCCCGTCTCCAAGGTACAGCGTCTTTTTGGAGAAATACTCCTTCAGCGTCATGGCTCGCATAACCGGAATGGAATATTTCCCGTCATTTTCCTTGTAGAAATCTGTCTCGATCTTCGCCCTCTCAAGATCGATGTGAACCGGTGTGTTCACGCTGATCTCCCTGAGCTTCTGGATCCTTTCGTTCATGCCACGCAATTTTGCCATCCTTTTACCCTCCTATTTTGGTGTTTTTAAAACCTGCGTCTGCAAAGAGCGCTGCCAGCGCTTCCATCTCTTCTCTGTCTGGCGCGTGCAGATCTGTGCCTTTATATTCCATATCCAGCTTTCTGTACTTTCCGCTTCCCGTATCGTGGTAGGGCAGCAGATTGATCTGTGCCGGATGGATATCGTGTTCCTGGAGAAACGCAATGGTCTCCTTCATATTCCGCTCGTTCCCATTGACCTCCTTCACCGTGGGAATTCGTATGTAAATCCTCGCCCCGTCCCGCGCAAGGCGGACCAGGTTATCAAGGATCAGCCTGTTGTCAGTTCCGATATATTTTTTATGGAGCTCCGGATCCATCACCTTCACATCGTAGAGGAAGGTGTCCACATAAGGGAGGATTTCCTGAAATCTCTCGTAGGGCACATAGCCGCAGGTATCTATGGTGAGGGACACATCCTGCTTCTTCAGCTCTTTTGCCGCCGCAAGGATAAAGTCCATATCCATGGCCATGACCTCTCCGCCGGAAAAGGTCACCCCGCCGCCGGACTCCTCGTAAAACATCTGATCCTTCATCAGCTCTCCTACCAGATCTTTGACTGAATACTCCTGCCCCACGATCTCCCGGATCCCTGCCGGGCAGAAATTCACACATTTCCCGCAGAGTGTACAGGCTTCCGCTTCCAGGACAGGCTGCCCTTCCTCCATATGTACCGCACCTGCCGGACAGACGGCCTGACAGGTGCCGCACCCTGTGCATTTTTCCCTGTCTACCTGCATTTCCTTTTCAAATCTCTGGGTCTCCGGGTTATGGCACCACTCGCATTTCAGCGGACATCCCTTGAAAAAAACTGTCGTCCGTATCCCGTCGCCGTCGTGGATGGAAAACTTCTGTATGTTTGTTATATTTTTCATCGCACTCTCCTGTACATGTTTCTGCTGTATAAACCATCGTTTGAACTTTAGTCTAATCGTTGTTATAACTATATCTCATCGTTATAATTTTGTCAATCGTCATCTTTACTATAATCCGCCCCCAATTTTTGTGAAATTTGTATCATAATATATTGTGTGTTATCAACAAAAAAAGACTGCAAACGCAGTCTTTTTTCTCATAGTCGTACACATTTATACACCAGTTATATGAATTCCAGACGTAATACTTTTTAAAAGTGTTACGTCTGGAATTAACAATTGTCGTAATTGTGTAAAACCAGGCATAACGATAAGCCGGGTTATGTCGTTGGGTGATCATCTATCTAGGCCTGCCGTCACCGGCAGGCTCAAGCGACCAACCTGAGACGCGGCGGGCCGCCGCATTGTCTCGTTCCGGTCTTGCTTCGGATGGGGTTTACATGTGCCCCTCCTGTTACCAGGAGGGCGGTAGTCTCTTACACTGCCCTTCCACCCTTACCGGGAAG
>ERZ1643246.4317-NODE-4317-length-11383-cov-12.793785_pt1 | contig 11383 bp, 10 predicted proteins | sample MGYA00579265_ERZ1643246 | MGnify/ENA primary metagenome ERZ1643246 (study PRJEB29033, sample SAMEA4952261) | chicken gut metagenome | biome: Broiler Chicken; feature: Gastrointestinal Tract; material: Caecum | place: Ireland | collected 2018 | study: Broiler...
ACTTTGTTTTTTACGTTTTCTTCTTCGTCGTCTTTTTCGATTGTGATTGTTGCTTTTAGTTTTCCGTTAAATTGTATTGGCAATGTTATTTCGTTTGCTACTGTTTTGGCTTCGTCATAAGTTGGCCATTTTTCGTAAGCGATGGTGTCGCTATGGCCTAGTAGATTCCACAATTCTTCAGTTACGTGTGGAGCGATTGGGTTTAGTAGTTTTAAGAAGCCTTCTGCGTATTCTTTTGGAAATGTTTCTTCTTTGTATACGTTGTTGATGAAGATCATCATTTGAGATATTGCTGTGTTGAAGTACATGTTTTCGTAGTCGTTTGTAACTTTTTTTACTGTGTAATTGTATGGTCTTTCAAGGTTTTTGTTTGGTTCTTCTTTTATTTTTCCGCTTTCTGTGTAAAGTCTCCAAATTCTTTCTATGAATTTTTTAGATCCTTCGATGCCGTTTGGGTCCCAAGGCTTTGTGCTGTCTATTGGTCCCATGAACATTTCGTATAGTCTTAGGCTATCTGCTCCATATTCTTTTACCATGTCATCAGGATTGATTACGTTGCCTTTTGATTTGCTCATTTTTTCTCCGTTTGTTCCTAGTATCATTCCTTGATGGCGTAGTTTTGCAAATGGTTCTTTTACTGGGACGATACCTTTGTTATATAGATAGTTATTCCAAAATCTTGAATATAGTAAGTGACCTACTGCATGTTCAGGTCCGCCCATATATAGGTCAACTGGCATCCAGTGCTCCAATAGTTTTTTGTCTGCTAGTTCATTTTCGTTTTTAGGGTCGATATATCTTAAGAAATACCAGCTAGAGCCTGCTGAGCCTGGCATTGTGCTGGTTTCTCGTTTGGCTGGTTTGCCTTTGTATGTTGTGTTTACCCAGTCAGTTGCTTTTTCTAATGGAGAAGCACCTGTTTTTGATGGGGCATAGTCTTCTAGCTCTGGCAATATTAGTGGCAATTCAGAGTCTGGTAAGGCTTTCATGCCTTCATCAGTATATACGATTGGTATTGGCTCTCCCCAATAACGTTGGCGAGCAAATATCCATTCACGTATTTTGTAATTTACTTTTTTGCTACCTATTTTATTTGTTTCTAACCATTTTATCATTGTATCTATGGCATCTTTTTTATTTAGACCATTTAAAAAATCAGAGTTTATATGAACCCCATCGCCTACAAATGCCTCTTTACTGATATCTCCGCCTTCTAATACAGGTATAATTTCTATTCCAAACTTTGTGGCAAATTCGTAGTCTCTTTGATCATGTGCAGGCACTGCCATAATGCAACCTGTTCCATAAGTTGCTAGAACATAGTCGGAAATCCAAATTGGTATTTTCTTGCCATTTACTGGGTTTATTGCATAACTTCCAGTAAATACACCTGTTTTTTCTTTGTTTAATTCTGTTCTTTCTAAGTCTGATTTAGCAGCAGCCTGTGCTTTATATTCTTCTACAGCTTCCTTTTGATCTTTTGTTGTAATACGATTTACAAGTTCTAGCTCTGGAGCTAAAACGCAGTATGTAGCACCAAATAATGTGTCAGGCCTTGTAGTAAATACTGTAAATTCTATATTGTCACTATCTGCGACTTTGAATGTTACTTCTGCACCCTCACTACGTCCTATCCAATTTCTTTGAATCTCTTTTGTAGATTCTGGCCAGTCTAAGTCATCTAAGCCTTTTAGTAATGTGTCTGCATATTTAGGAATATCCATAACCCACTGCTTCATATTTTTACGAACAACAGGGAAGCCGCCTCTTTCACTTTTGCCATCTATTACTTCATCATTAGATAGCACACATCCTAGACCTTCGCACCAGTTTACAGGCATTTCTACAACTTTTGCTAAGCCATCTTCATATAATTGTTTGAATATCCATTGTGTCCACTTATAATAATGTGGGTCACAAGTTGATATTTCTTTATCCCAGTCAAAAGAAAGGCCCAACATTTTTAGTTGTTTTTTGAATGTTTCGATATTTTTTTCTGTGAATTTTGCAGGGTGATTTCCCGTTTTTATTGCATATTGTTCAGCTGGAAGTCCAAAAGCATCCCAGCCCATTGGATGCAAAACATTGTAGCCTTGCATTCTTTTCATTCTTGCAATTATATCTGTAGCTGTATATCCCTCTGGGTGCCCTACATGTAGCCCTTGTCCAGATGGATATGGAAACATATCTAGCACATAGTATTTAGGCTTTGAAAAGTCCCACACATCAGTGTAAAATGTTTTATTTTTTTCCCAATAATCTTGCCATTTTTTCTCTATTTTATTAAAATTGTAACTCATTCATTTTGCTCCTTTCGATTTTTATGTATTATATAACAAAAATGGCGTATATTCAAGATTTAATATTGAATTAAATTACTAGAAATGATACAATTAGTTACAATATTTAGAAAGAAGGAACTTTAATGGGCAAAAATTTGTTGATAACAGAAAAGCCTTCAGTTGCAATGGAATTTGCCAAAGCATTAAAAATAACTACAAATAGAAAAAACGGTTTTTTGGAGTCAGCAGACTGGATTATTACCTGGTGCGTTGGGCACTTGGTTACGATGAGCTATCCTGACAAATATGATGAAAAGTTGAAATTTTGGAGGCTCGATACTCTTCCATTTATCCCTGATAATTGGAAATATGAGATAATACCAGCTGTTGCAAATCAATTTAATATTATTAAGGATTTATTGCATAGAGATGATATTGATGTAATTTATAATGCTGGAGACTCTGGGCGTGAAGGAGAATATATTCAGCGCTTAGTTTTTATGATGGCTAAGCCAAACCCTAAGGCTAAGATGAAAAGAGTGTGGATAGATTCTCAAACTGAAGAAGAAATTTTAAGAGGCATTCGAGAAGCAAAGGATATGTCTGAATATGATAGCTTATCAGACAGCGCATATTTACGTGCAAAGGAAGATTATTTAATTGGAATAAATTTTTCTAGGCTGCTTACTATAATTTATGGCAGGAAATTGGCTAAAAGCATCAATGAGGATAAGGCATCTATTTCTGTAGGTAGAGTTATGACTTGTGTACTTGGTATGGTAGTTTCTAGGGAACGTGAAATCAGAAATTTTGTTAAGACTAAGTATTACAAAGTTGTTGGTTTATTTGGCGATGATGATGCTTTTTTTAAAGCCGATTGGAAGGTTAATGATAAGTCTAGTGTTTTTGAATCACCTAAATTGTACAATGATACTGGCTTTAAAAAAGAGTCTGACGCAAAGGATTTTATCAAGAGTTTAGCAAATAAAAAAGCTATAATTTCTGAGTTAAAGAAGTCAAAGCAAAAAGAAAATGCTCCACTTCTTTTCAACTTAGCAGAAATTCAAAATGAGTGTACAAAGAGGTTTAAGATAAAGCCTGATGCGACTTTGGAGATTATTCAAAATTTGTATGAGAAAAAGCTTGTTACATACCCAAGAACTGATGCAAGAGTTCTATCTACTGCTGTTGCAAAGGAAATTACAAAAAATCTAAATGGTATTGCACGAGGCTTTAAAGATGAGGAAATTCAGCTTTATATCAAAAAAATGGTTGATGAAAAATATTCAACTAATTTGATAAAAACTAAATACGTAAATGATAGCAAAATAACAGACCACTATGCCATCATTCCTACAGGGCAAGGATATGAGAATTATAATTCTTTGCCTGATTTGCACAAGCAAGTATATAAAGTAATTGTAAAGAGATTTTTGGCAATCTTTTATCCACCTGCTGAATATAGTAAAATCCAAGTAACTGTTAGTATTGATAATGAAATTTTTAATGCAACTTGCAAAGTTTGCACTAAACAAGGCTTTTTAGAAATATTAAAGCCTGCTGATAAGGCTAAAAAATCTAAAGATGCTCCTGAAAGTGGCCCTTCAGATACCTCTTCTGATGAGTCTAATAATAACTTGGAATTATTGAAGAAACTAAAAAAAGGTCAAGAGATTGGAGTTGTTAACTTTGAAATAAAAGATGCTGAAACTTCGCCTCCTAGCCGATATAACTCAGGCTCTATAATTTTGGCAATGGAAAATGCCGGCAAACTTATTGAAGATGAAGAATTAAGAGAACAAATCAAAGGTGCCGGAATTGGCACAAGTGCTACAAGGGCAGAAATTATTAAGAAACTTGAAAAGATAAAGTATATTGAAATAAACCCTAAAACTCAAATTATTACTCCAACTCTTAAAGGCGAAAAAATATATGATGTTGTTTTATATTCAATGCCAGATATGCTTAACCCTAAGCTTACTGCGAGCTGGGAAAAAGGCCTTGATATGGTGGCAAAAAAAGAAATTAATCCAGATGTTTTTATGGATAAGCTAAAAAAATATATTAACTCAAAGTTTAATAAGTTAGTTATTAAGATGTAGCATAATAAAAAAGTTACGATTTACAGACAATTAGATTTAATCTCTTACAAAATATTATAATATATAATTTTTTGTACCTTGTTGTCGCAACCCATATCTAAATAAGAAATCGCAGGGTTGCTCCAATCGCACTCGCTTTCGCTCGTTTGGTCGCTACGCGGTACTTCAAAATTATATATCATAATATTTTATTATTTATTAATATATGTCTGTGAATCGTAACTTTTATTTTTGCCAATTAAATATTCTATCAACTATTTTTTGAAACCAATTTTCGTTGCTATTATCATCTTTGACTACTACAGGTTCTGAAGCAGGCTCTACATAGTCTTTTTTAGGCAATGTTACATATACCGTTTGTTTATTCGTTAATTTTTGCATTCCTAATTTTTCTTTAGCAACTTTTTCTATATTATTCCAGTTCAAGGCATTTTCAATGCTAACTTTTAACTGTTCATTTTCCTTTTGCAAAGAAGAAAGCTCTTTTTTTAAAGTTTGCACCTGGCTGAATTCTTCGTTTATTTGTGAGTTTCTATAACTTATTGTCAAAAGCACAACAAAAATCCCCAAAACTACCAATACAATTTTTCTTTCTTTTCGTTTTTGTTCTTTCGAAACTTCTACTTTTTGCCTTGGTAAGTCTTCTACCACACGTATTTTTTTACTTTTTTTATTTCGTTTTTTTGGGGCTTCTGGTTCTAATTTCCTAGGGCTGGTCTCGTATTGATAACCACTAGCTCTTGGCATAAGTTATTCACCTCTTTTCTCAAAAATTCTAAGTTTTGCACTTTTACTTCTACTATTTTCTTTTTGCTCCTCTTCTGATGCAACAATTGGGTGCCTCGTAATTATTTTACCTAAAGACTTTGCTCCACACACACAATATGGCAAATCTGGAGGGCAAGTGCAATTTCCTTTTGCAGCCTCTACATAAGCTTTTTTTACAGCTCTATCTTCCAAAGAATGAAATGTAATAATGCACAATCTTCCACCTGTAGCCAAACAGTCTATGCAATTTTTTACAGTATCATACAATGGTTTTATTTCATTATTTACTTCTATTCTAATTGCTTGAAAAGTTCGCTTTGCTGGATGCCCATTGTTTTGCTTAGATTTAGGAATTGATTTTTCTATAATCTCTACTAGTTGTTTGGTTGTTTTTATTGGTTCTTTTTTTCTCTCTATAGCTATATTTCTAGCTATCTGCCTTGAAAATCTCTCTTCACCATACTCATAAATAATATTAGCCAACTCAGCTTCTGGATATTTATTTACAACATCTTCAGCCGTCAACTTTTGCGACCTATCCATTCTCATGTCCAAGTTGCTCTCTCCCATATAGCTAAAGCCTCTGTTCCTTTCATCTAGCTGATATGAAGAAACGCCCAAATCTAGCAAGATACCATCTACCTTATCTATATTTAACTGACCTAAAATATTTTTAATATCATCGTGATTACCATGAATAAAACGTACATTTTGAAAATCTTTTAAATTCTCCTTTGCTGCTTTTAGTGCTTCCTCATCTCTGTCTATCCCTATTAGCATCCCATTTGGTGATAGCTTTTTAAGAATCTCTTTGCTATGCCCAGCACCGCCAAGAGTCCCATCAACATAAATGCCATCAGGCTTTACATTTAAACCTTCAATGCATTCTTTTAATAATACTGGTTTATGTTCAAATTTCAATAAGTTCACACCTCGGTTTGTTATATTAATGCTCTATACTTTAACAGCTGGTAAAAAATTACCAGCTGCCTTTTCTTCTATGTACTTTTTTCTTTTGGTAGTTTAACTTCTTTGCTATCTTTTGCAAGCAATATCATTTGTTAACTTAACAAAACTTTTGTACACTATAAATCTTAATAAATTTATCTTTTGTACATTTATCATTAGTCTGTTAAAGCTTTCTAATTTATCTTTTGTATCTTAAACTTTTATCTTTTGTATATTCATCTTTTGTAACTTACTAATTCATCTTTTGTAAATTTATATAAACTTTTGCAAGTTATATAGCAAATTTATTTTATTAATCTGTGGAGCATTTCCCACTATATTCCTAACATTGTCATATTTTCAGCAATCTCATCTGCAGAAATATTTTCATCACATTTTGTCCAAGTTTCCTTATCCCATATTTCTAGCCTTGTCCCAACACCTATAATAACAGCCTCTTTATCCAAATTTGCTGCTGCCCTCAAATTTGCTGGTAACAAAAACCTTCCCTGTTTGTCAATCTCACATTCTGTTGCACCTGATAAGAAAAACCTTACAAAATTTCTGGCATTTCTATCTGAAAGTGGTAAAGACTTCAACTTGCCTTCAAAATTCAACCATTCAGTTTGAGAAAACGCAAACAAACAACCATCAAGTCCTTTTGTTACAATGAACTTGTCTCCCATATCTTGTCTTAACTTTGCTGGCATAATCAATCTGCCCTTTGCGTCCAAAGAATGCTCATATTCGCCTATTAGCAAGTGTTCTCACCCCTTTTCACTTTCTACCACTTTGTACCACTTTTCTCCACTTGCTTTTGATTTTAATATATAATTTCATATTTTGCAAGCCTTTTTGCAAAATTTTTTTAAAATTTTTTTTGAACTTTGGGGACGTTCCTTAAAGTTCATGCTCGCTTATCCTTGTATTTCAAGCTTTTGAGCCATTTGATTGGGTTGAACTTTGGGGACGTTCTTTAAAGTTCATTTTTTGCTATTTGTAGTAAATTTTTTTGACATATTTTAAATTTTATATTTAATAAAGCATTCATAGCTGATATTTCTATTAAATTTATTCCATTTCTCGGCTCAATACGTGGTTTAGCCATTCTAAATATTAAACAAACGAGCCTCTCGCGAAGCGCGCCCTCATTTATTTAATATCAAGAATGGCTACAACCACTCCAATCGCATTCGTCATTGCATAAATTTAATAGAAATATCTGCTATGTCTTTTATTTTTAGAACTAAAAAATAAAATGTGCCAAAATGCTGCGTCCCTCGTGGCACAAAATTGAGATGTTTTTTTCCTCCGTCCCCAAAAAAATAGTTCCACCAAAAGAAATGTCTTTGCCAAGGTAATTTTTTTTAGTTGCTAAAAGTTTAAAACCTTTTTTGGTTTTGAATATTACAAAAATAATTTATTTACTACTGTTGATATAACTAATTTTGGAGTTATTTTAATATCTGAAGAAAAATATTCATATAATATTTTTTCTTTTTGATATTTATAAACATAGTTTGTAGATTTTATAATATTAGTTTTTATATTGTTACTGTCTTACCATTTATATCTGCAACGTACTTATACACATTATGTTCTAAATTATCTACTAATTCTATTTGTTTTCTTTTACATATATATAAGATTGATTCTAACAAGTACATTGTCCCTTTAAGTTTCAAATTATAACCTATTAATAATAATTGATTCATTATTTTTTTCTTTAAGTCACTTTCAATCAATACTTTTTTATTTATTTGAGATAAACATGTGTCTATCTCAATGTCTTCAATATTATCTTTTTTAATGTAAAAAATAGGAATATTTATAATACTTATTATGCTATTTTTTATTTCAAAATTTTTGTTACAGAGAATGCCATCTATTTGATTTTGTGAAATTATTTTTAATAATTCTGCATTAGTAGTAGCAACATAAGATTTATAGTTTTCTTTACTATTAATTTTATTAATAAGGTATATAATATTTTGCATATTTTTATCTGCAATAATAATATTAATATCTTCCATTTTTATCCAATAATTCATAATATAATTCTATTTCCTCCGTTGCATTGTTGTTAATTTCTAATTTTGTGTAATCTTGATACTTCTCTGTATTTAAAATTGAATTATCTACATCTTCATCTGTCGTGGCACTTTCCTCAAATGTATATATTTCTTCAGTATAATATTTTGATTTTTCTTCTGATACTGTTCTTACAGTAGTTAATGTAGCTTTATCTATCCATATATCCTTATAAGAATCTTCGTTGCCATTTCTTATTACGTAACAATCTTTACCTTCAAAACTATCATTTCTCATAGATAACCCTAATATATAAAGCCTTGGATATAATTTTTTATAATTCAAAATGTCATAAAAAATATTTATAGGAGCTCCTTTTTTTATTTCAACGAAGTTTTGAGTGTAATATTCTATTTGTTTTAAATCATCATAAACACATATTTTGTTATAACCATCGTCTTCTAAGTATGTAGTACTGTTATCACCATATTCAATTTTATATTTTCCGTCTTTATAATAGTACGTAAATGTTACATCAAAAGAATTATTAGAATCTGAAAAGCTTTTATTTATAGTTCTTTTAGTCAATTTATAATTGTCCAAATTTCTCATATATTCAATCTTGCTATAAGCTTTATTAATCACATTGCTTATAGTACAATATTTAATAGTTAAAAGGCTTATTATTACAATGCTAAATATCAAAACAAGAATTAAAATACTTTTTAAGACATTTATATGATTTTTTACTTTTTTTAAATAGTCAATTTCAATTTTGTCCTTATTTTTTTCTATAGTACTATCATTAAAAATATTTGAATTAATAGCTTTATAGTATTTTTGACATTCATCACAGTTTTGTAAATGTTTTTCTACAAAATTTTTACTATTTGAGCTTAATAAATTTTCTGCATAACCTACAGCCAAATCTTTAACTATATCACAGTCTTTTTTATTCATTTTCAAAATCCTCCTTTAATTTAACTTTTGCTCTGTAAAAAATAATCCTTGCCCATTCTTCTGTTTTACCCATTATGATTCCGATTTCCTTGAAGCTCAATTCTGCTCGTATTCTTAAATAAATAACTTCTTTAGATTCTTCATCTAGCTTGTGTATTCTTCTATACAAATTTATGAGTTCCTCTCTTGTTTCATAATGCTCTTCCAAGGAATTTTCAGTTAATAAGCTTTTATCAATTTCATCTATGTTAATTTCTTTTAGTTTCTTTGTTTTCTTATAATAATCAATCCATACATTTTTTGCAATTTTGCAAAGCCAATTTTTAACATTAGATTCATTTCTAAACTTTTTAATGTTTTTTACAGCTTTATAAAAAGTTTCTTGTGTCAATTCATTTGCTATTTCGACATTATTAGTAAGGGATAATAAATAACTATATACAATTTTAGAATACGCTTTATAAATCTCTTCCATTTTTTCTCCTTTCTGTAAATATAGACTCTCAGAAAACACATTTCGTTACAAATAATTAGAATTTTTTTACTTTTTTGTTATCTTTTTGAATAATTTGCTTATATTCGTGTTATAGATATTAATGTAATTTATTTCATAAGTTACTTGATTAAAAAGAAAGGTATTGCTTTCTTTTTAATAGGGAATAGTTGTGAGTGAGCTGGTAAGAAAGTGAGGAACATCATGGTAAAAAAAAGGTTTATAGGCATTTTTATGTCAGCAATTATACTATTCACTCTGAGTGCCACAACGGCTTTTGCAGCTGAACCATCTACCGAAGCAGTAGCTTATAACATGGAAATCACGTCCAACGGAATTGTGTCAATTACCGACGAAAATGGTAACGCTGCTCCTGCTAGCGTATATAGTACGATATCTGGCTATGAGCAGAAAACATTAACAGGTGACCCTGCTGGCGTTATTGTTTATGTAAGTGCTTCTGGCATAGGTGGTATGGGAGTAACAATCGAAACTTCATCTAGCTGGAACGGCTATATGAGCCTTGACATTCTAGGTTCAGATGGCAGTACACCAGCTTCTGGAATTTCTGTCTACTCAAACACTACAAAGTACCTAAATAATCTAATGCATTATAGTCCTGCATATTTTCTTTTTTCGTTTAGAGGAATTCCATCAGGTCAAAGTGTATTTGCAAAAATTTGGGTATATGGCTAAAAAGTATTTATAAGATTTGACTAACTAGTTTTTCTCACTTACAACTGTTCAAAAAGGTGTCCTATTTAAGGACACCTTTTTCCTATTTTACAAACGTGCCGAAGAAGTAGACCATCAGTGGCATTACCCTTGCCAAAAGCATACAGAAAGCATGTTTTTCTTAAAATTAATATTCATTTTTTGTATACTCATTTTTATTAACACCTAAAATATCTTCATCAGATGTTTGGTCAATTTTGAATTCAAAAATACTTCTATGCTCTGTTTGTGTTTCTTTATCAATACTTACTGTTTTGATTGGCAAGCCAGTATCCTTATTTATCCATATTGTGTGATCTTCATATTTAACAATATAACTACCATTTTGAGTGCTTATTTTTAGTTTGGGAGAAATTGCTAATAAGACTTTTTGACTAGTATCATTATTGCAATATACAACAGAAGGGTTTAGCATACTAATATCCTGTCCTCTAGTATCAGGTATCTTTGAAACATCTAAATCAGATATTTCTTTAGTATTTTCATTAGTAATATAACTTTCTCCTGTATTAAAATTTGTAAATAATATTGATTTTGTATTGTCTGATGTAAATATCTTTTTTAGAATTCCATCTTTATAATACACTTCCGTATTTCTTTGTTCAGTAATATTCTCCTTATCCATTGTCATATCTAGTATTGTAAAGCTATAATTAGATAATACTTTATAATTAGTAAACTCTTCATTAATTTTGCTTATAGCATTATACTTAATGATGCAAAGAATTCCATAAATAATAATGATTACAATAAGTAAAATTCCGATTATAATAAAAACATTTTTTAATTTTGGCTTATGGTCCTGAATTTTATTTTCCAATAAATTATCTAAACTTTTTCCATATAGTTTGCTTAACTGCATCATATTATTGGTATCAGGAGTGCTTTCACCAAGTTCCCATTTTGATATTGCTTGTCGCGAAATGTTTAGCTTATTAGCTAATTCTTCTTGAGACCAACCTTTTTCTTTCCTTAAACTTATTAATTTTTCGTTCATTTTCATTAGTACCACCTCCATTTTTAATTATTATATATTTTTTAGTTATGCAGTTCAAGCAATCTAT
>ERZ1643246.4318-NODE-4318-length-11382-cov-34.227068_pt1 | contig 11382 bp, 8 predicted proteins | sample MGYA00579265_ERZ1643246 | MGnify/ENA primary metagenome ERZ1643246 (study PRJEB29033, sample SAMEA4952261) | chicken gut metagenome | biome: Broiler Chicken; feature: Gastrointestinal Tract; material: Caecum | place: Ireland | collected 2018 | study: Broiler...
AGCCCAGTAACCGGTAGACAGAAGATCCCCGGTGAAAAGAGCGGCTTCATCTGACACACTGTCGGGGATTTTGGTAAGACCGTTGTCTCCATAAGGGATCCGCACATACTCCGCCTGTCCTCCGTCGATCCGGCACCCCAGGGCCCAGCCGCCCAGAGGATCGCTGCAGTTATTTACAAAGCCTCTCTCACAGTAAAAGCAGCTTCCGCAAAAAGTCTCCACATTCACTGCTACCCGGTCTCCCGGTTTTACCTTTTTCACTTCTTTTCCGATTTCCTCCACCACGCCCACAAACTCATGGCCCAGGATAGTTCCCGGCACAGCATTTGGCACCGCTCCATGTTTGATATGGATATCGCTGGAACAGATGGTGGTAAGGGTCACTTTTACCAAAACATCGGTATCCTTTTCCAGACAGGGTTTTGGCCGTTCTGTAAGGATCAGTTTTCCTTTTTCTTCAAAAACTACCGCCTTCATAGTTGCCGCCTTTCTTTTACTCCTGAATCTTCTCCAGCTCCTCCATCCAGATCCGTACACAGGCGTCGCTGGGCATCCGGAGGTCTCCTCTTGGAGATACGGCTACGCTTCCCACTTTAGGTCCATCGGGAAGACAGGAACGCTTGAACTGCTGGGCAAAAAATCTGGAATAAAAGGTCTTCAGCCACTTCATGATCACTTCCGGCTCGTAAACGCCGGCAAAAGCCGCCTTTGCCATGCGGTAGATCTTACCCGGTCTGAAATGGAAACGGAGCATCTGGTATAAGAAGAAATCATGAAGCTCATAAGGCCCTACCAGATCTTCCGTCTTCTGAGAGATCACCCCATCCTTTGGTGGAAGAAGCTCCGGGCTTACCGGAGTATCCAGGATATCCAGAAGGATCTGGGACAGTTTTTCTTCTTTGCAGGTATCTGCGTAATACCGTACCAGATGGCGGACCAGAGTCTTTGGCACTGAAGCATTTACTCCATACATGGACATATGATCCCCATTATAGGTAGCCCAGCCAAGAGCCAGCTCTGAAAGGTCTCCCGTTCCTACTACCATGCCTCCCTGCTGGTTGGCAATATCCATGATCACCTGGGTACGCTCCCTGGCCTGGGAGTTTTCGTAAGTCACGTCATGAACATTTTCATCATGGCCGATATCTGAAAAATGCTGAAGTACTGCTTTCTTGATATCCACTTCCATAAGGGTTGCTCCCAGCCGTCTGGTCAATTCGCAGGCGTTGGTATAAGTCCTGTCCGTGGTGCCGAAGCAGGGCATGGTCACCGCAGTGATATGCTCTCTTCCCATTCCCAGAAGATCAAAGGCCCTGGCAGTGACCAGGAGAGCCAATGTGGAATCCAGACCTCCTGAGATTCCCAGCACCGCTCTTTTGCAGTGGGTATGCTCCAGCCTCTTCTTCAGTCCCATAGCCTGGATCATCAGGATCTCATTACAACGCTTGTCTCTTTCTCCCCGGCTGTCCGGCACAAAAGGATTTGGATCGATAAACCGCTCCAGCTTTGTCTCCTCCACAGGAAGGGAAAACTCTACTGTGAGATATCCTTCTCTCTTTTCCTCATGCCAGGTAGAGATCCTTCTCCGTTCTTCTGATAAACGGTTGATATCCAGAACTGCCTCTGCTGACTGGTTCTGGAACATTTCCGCCTCTTTTAACACCACACCGTTTTCACAGATCAGGTGCTGGCCGCCGAAAACCAGATCCTGGGTAGACTCTCCGTATCCGGCAGTAGCGTAAATATAGGCGCACAGCAGTCTGGCAGACTGGCTCTTTACCAGCTCCCGTCTGTAGTCCGCTTTCCCTACAGTCTCATCACTGGCGGAAAGGTTTACGATCACATTTGCCCCGGCCATGGCGTGAGCTACGCTTGGAGGAGCAGCCGCCCACAGATCCTCGCAGATCTCCGCAGCCACGGTAAGGCCCGGCATTTCCCTGCAGGAAAACAGCAGTTTTTCCATCACAGGCACCTGCTTTCCTCCCAGTTCCGTATATCCCCAGAGGTTTTTCCCGGAAGAAAAATGCCTTGCCTCATAAAACTCTCCATAATTCGGCAGGTACTCCTTGGGGACCAGACCCAGGATCTCTCCCTGGTTTATGGCTGCCGCCACATTATAAAGCTTCCCATGATATACATAGGGCAGACCCACAAAGATCAGTCCGGGCACATCTTTTAATTCCTCTGCCGCTCTTAAAAGCTGCTCCCTGGCGCTGCCAAGGAGAGTCTCCTGCCAGAACAGATCCTGACAGGTATAGCCGGTAATAGAAAGCTCCGGGAATACCAGGATCCTGGCTCCTCTCTGAGAAAGCTCCCTGGCTTTCTTAATGATCTCATCTGTATTATGAATACAGTCGGCCACACGGACGTCAATAGCTGCCGCTGCCGCCTTTATAAATCCATCTTTCATCTTCCGCCAAACCTCTCTTTTATCTTTTACATTCCTTTAAGATCCGTTTCAGTTCATCTACGGTAAAGGTATAATTTTTATTGCAGAAATGACAGTTCATCTCGATTTCTTTTCCTTCATCGATCATTTCCTGAATGTCTTTTTTCCCAATACTGATCAGGGCTCTCTCCACTCTCTCTTTGCTGCAGTTACAGTGGAACTGGGTAGGGATCCTATCGTTAAATTCAATGTCAAATCCCTCCAGCAGAAGTTCCAGAAGACTTTCCGGTGTATGCCCTTCTTCCAGAAGAGCTGTGACAGAAGTCACTTTCTTCAGATTTTCCTCCAGACGGCTGATCACTGCTTCCTCTGTGAAAGGCATAAGCTGGATGATAAAGCCCCCTGCCTGCTTCACAGTATTGTCCTTTTCCATCAATACGCCCAGACCCACTGAAGAAGGTACCTGCTCGCTGGTAGCAAAGTAGTAGGTAAGGTCCTCTGCGATCTCGCTTGTCTGGAGCACTGTCTGCCCTACATAAGGCTCTTTCATGCCCATGTCTTTGATCACGTTCATAAAGCCCACGCCTACAGCACCTGCCACATCCAGTTTTCCCTGGGCATTGGCGTGAAGGACCACATTGGGGTTTCCCACATATCCTTTTACGTTTCCCTTGGAATCTGCAGTAACGGTAATGCCCTCCAGAGGACCTCCCGCCTTGATCTGCAGGGTCAGCAGATCCTTCTCTCCTTTCATCATCACGCCCATCATAGCTCCCGCTGTAAGCAGACGGCCCAGAGCCGCTGTAGCCACCGGGCTGGTATTATGGGCTGCTCTGGCATACTCCACCAGATCCCTGGTAGTAGCCGCGAATGCCCTGATCTGATAATTAGCCGCTGTGGCCCTTACAATATAATCTCCCATATTTTAAATCTCCTCTTTATATCTTAAATATTTTTCTTTCCCTTTTCTCTGGCAAGTATGTAGATCCTCTCACTGTCCTCTTTCACCGGGTTCCTGGTAAAGGCGTCGTAAGCGTCTACAAATTCCATTCCTGCCTTTGCCAACAGTTCCTTCACCTTTTCCAGAGAATAGGCTTTCTGATAATGAGTCTCTTCATATTTTCGGTAAAGAGTCTCCCCATCCTTTTCCACCGGGATAAAAAGAGCCAGATCATATTCGTTGATCTGTTCCTCTGGATCGTAATAATTATCCCAGATAAAGCTGGCGTCTTCCCGATCCTCGGCTATAGTAGCCTCTCCCAGGATCTCTTCATATTTGTATTCTGTATTCAGGTCAAAAATAAAAATCCCGCCGGGATCCAGATAGTTGTTTACCAGCCGGAACACCTCCAGCAGATCCTCTTCTTCCGTTAGATAATTCATGCTGTCGCAGACAGACACCACTGCCCGGACAGTGCCGTAAAGTTCAAATTCCCGCATGTCCTGAAGGAGATAGAGGATATCCTGTCCTTCTTCTTCCTTCTTCTCCATGGCGATCTCCAGCATGTCCACAGAATTGTCCACACCGATCATATCGTATCCCTTTCCGGCCAGAAGACGGGTCATATTTCCTGTCCCGCAGCCCAGCTCCAGGACCAGTCCGTCCCGGATCCCCTGGTCTTCTAAAAGCCCGGTAAGATATCCGCACCACTCTTCATAGGGAATATTGTCCATAAACAGGTCATAGACCCTGGCAAAACTCTCATAAGAACTCATAGATTTCTCTCCTTATTCATTCCCGCGGGCAACGAGCCAAGCGGACATGCCGGCATGTCCATTTGGCGACTGCCGCGAGGGTCTTTGACTCTTCCTAATACTACCATGAAACGAGGGAGGTGGCAAGGCAGAGGAAAAAAGGAAAATATCACAAAACTGCAACATTTTCCTGGAAAATTGAAATAATAGTGAGACCTTCCCCTGCTATGATAAAACCATCAAAAGAAAACAGACACCTATGGGAGGTAAATCTTATGAAAAAGAAATCTGCACTCTATAAATTCTATATATCCACAGCCCTTCTGGCCCTGGCTTTTCTCACTACTCTGCCAAGATTCTTCCAGATCCTTGAGGATCTGGCAGTAAACGGAGGGATCTTTTTTCTTCTGGCCGGACCCGGACTGTGGCTTTTTATCAGAAAGATGAACGCTCTGCACCGGAAAGAGGAATTTTCCCTTACAATCCCCACCAGACAGACTACAGCAGTATAAAGTTTCCGGCAAAATATCCGATCCATAAAGATTGAAAAATATAGAACAGAAAGAAGGCATATCTCATGACACTGGCAAAAAAATTTGAAGAAAACAGACTGACCATCATCGGAACCACGATTCTCCTCCTGCTTCTCGGTGCAGGACTTCAAAGCGGGATCTTCTCTTCACGGGAAGCCATGGAACAGTTTCTCCGTCAGACAGGTGTCCTGGCCCCGCTGTGTTTTCTCCTGCTGCAGACCATACAGGTAGTGATCCCGGTAGTTCCCGGCGGCGTCAGCTGTATCATCGGCGTAGCAATGTTCGGCCCCCTGTACGGCTTCTTTCTGAACTATGCCGGAATGGTCACAGGATCTGTGATCAGTTTTCTTCTGGCAAGACACTATGGACAGACCTTTCTTTTAAAGTTTGTATCAGAAGAAACTTTTCAGAAATACATTTCCTGGACAGAAAAGGGAAAGAAATTCGATATATTCTTTCTTCTGGCTTTGATTCTTCCAGGTATGCCTGACGATCTGTTATGTCTGATAGCAGGGCTGACTTCCATGTCCATGAAAAAATATCTGGTTTTCACCTTGCTGGGAAGGCCCTTCTCTCTGCTGGCCTACAGCCTGGGCGGCGCTCTGATCCTGGAAAATCTCACCGCTCTGTTTTAAAAATCTGAAATATTTACCGGAGGTTTCTTATGTGCAAAATCTTATCCCTGACCCACAGCAAAAAAATCTTTCACAGTTTTCTTTCCCTGCTTCCCCAGTTGTTTTTATTTGAACTGGCTTTTAAAGTCCTCTCCCTTTTCTTTTTCATTCCCGGGATCAAAGAACTGCTCGTTATGATGTTGGAAATAACCGGAGACACCAGCCTGTATAATTACCATATGCTTCAGATCCTTTTCAGCCTTCCGGGAATTGCTGCCATTATCCTGCTCCTCTGCCTTTCCGTTTTCCTGGCATATTTTGAGTTTTCCTTTATCTTTACTTCCTTATATCGGAGCTATGCCGGATTTCCTTTTTCTCTGAAGGATACTCTGAAGACCTCTGTATATTCTATATCTTCCTTAAATTTCAGCGATATCCCAGGGCTCTTTGTATATGGGATCCTGCTCCTCCCTTTTCAGGATCTCTATCTGGCGCCCTCGGTTATGCCCCATCTGGAAATTCCAAATTTCATTACCGGAGAGCTGTCTAAGCGGTGGTATGGAGATTTTGTTCTGGACCTGGCTTATGCCCTCTTATTTGTCCTGTTTCTTCTGCTGCTTTTCCTTCTTCCGATTATGATCCTGAAGGGAAAAAGTTTCCGAAAAAGCTGCAAAGAAAGTATCTTTACCTGGAAAAAAGCGGGAATAAAAGGTGTTCTTATCCTGGGTATCCTTATCGCCCTGTGGCAGCTGCTTTTTGGAAAATCCGGTATCCTGCCAGGAGATTTTTCCTCTGTTATAGAAGAAAATCCCCTGAAAACCCTGTGCCTGCTTTTCTTCTCCGGAAAGGCACAGGAAACAGCCTTCACCGGCGTACTGGTCTGGAGCCTCCGCTGTATTCTTTCCCTGGGATTTTCTGCACTTCTTGCAGGGATCTTACTTCCCTTTCCAGAAGAAACCGGGCCTGTGCTTTTATCCTCAGCCGGGCTTTCTGCTCAGACTCCTTCTAGAATAGAAACTTTTCTATCTTCCAGGATCCGTAAAATCCAGGCATATTTCCGTCCTCTTTTCAGGGAGGTTCCCCTTCTGAAAAAGTTCTGGATCCCTATGGTCCTTCTGGTCCTTGCCGCCGGCCTTTCGGCCATGTATCAGTACGCTCAGGAACCTCCCGCTGTCCACAGGCCGCTGTCCATCGGTCACAGGGGCAGCGATCTGGGTGTGGAAAATACCCTGGAGGCAGTAAAAGGAGCGATTGATTCCGGAGCAGATTTTGCAGAAGTAGATATCCAGCTGACAAAAGACCAGGTTCCTGTAGCCGCCCATGATGACAACCTGAGCCGTATGGCAGGCCGGTTTAAAAATATCAGCAGCCTTACTCTGAAAGAACTTCAGTCCATCTCCCTGTCTCAGTATGGCATGGAAGGACAGGTTCCCACCCTGGAGGAGCTGCTCCGGCTTTCCAAGGGAAAGATCCGTCTGCTCATCGAATTAAAAGCGGTTTCCGGAAAAGAACGGGAAATCCTTGTAGATCAGATCCTGGCTCTGATCGAGAAATACGATTTTGAAAAAGACTGTATCCTTATGTCTCTGGACTTCGACCTGATCCAGCTTGTCCGCCAGAAAAATCCGTCCTTAAAGACCGGCTGCTGTATGTTCGGAAACCTGGGCAAGACTACAGTGGAGGACCTTCTTTCCCTGGACTGCGACTTTGTAGTCATTGAAGAAAACATGGTCTCCAACAGCTTTATCTCCTCCTGCCGCCGGGCCTGGCTCCCGGTATATGTCTGGACCGTAGATATGGAAGAAAATATGAGAAAGTATCTGGATATGGGGGTAAACGGCCTGATCTCCGACAAGCCTTATCTGGTCAAAGAAGTGCTGGAAGACTATTCTTTCCAGGGAATTCCCGCTGGAGAAGATTATTATTTCTCTTAAAAAATTTCTGACAAAAAGAAGGGCTGGATCTTTCGGATCTGTATGGAGAACGGCTGCTCGCTGTAAAAGAGGATCTCTGAAAAAGGCCCTGGCATTGTCTTAAGATCCTGATCCTTTTTCCTCATTGAGCCCACACACAAAAGAAAGAGGCCATTCCCGGTAGATCCAGGCTTTATAAAAGCCATGATCCCCCGGGATGGTCTCTTGTTTTTTATCAAAGGAACAAAATCAAGATTATTCTCTTATATCTTCCATCTTATGAAATTGCCACTCCAAAGTGTTCCATATTGTATTTATTAATCTCATCAATTACAATAGGTTCTACATGAGGATAAATAGTTCCAGGGCCTCCATATGTAATTCCAGGCCAGTATCCTTTCAGATTTCCATAGGCCTCGCAGGCCCGGCGGGTTTCCTTTCGTATCTCCTCTTCTGTGGCGTCTTCCCGGTCGATGACAGAATCTACACCGCCCATAAGAAGCATCCGATCTCCTATCTTTTCAGAGATAGCCGGAATATTATTGGTATTCAGAACCCCCTGCCAGATATCCACTCCGATTTCCGCCATATCTTCTACAATCGGCTCCATAAAAGAATCTCCGTGATGCATAACGATCACACCCTGTGAATGGAGATAATCATAAAGTTTCCTGTATGGTTCTTTAAAGAACTCTCTCCATACCTCCGGAGACATAAACATGCTGGTCCTGGATCCCCAGTCATCATGGGACATAATGCAGTCCGGATGGAGATGTTCCACGATCAGTCTCATATAGGTAAGACGATATTCACAGATCACATCGATCAATTCATGCATAGCTTCCGGCTCAAGAAGGAAGTTCACTAAAGTATCTTCAAAAGTCATAAGCATATGAAGCTGTTCAAAAATACCTGTTCCCATAACAACCATAGTCAGGTATTTATCCTGATCGATCTTGCTTTTTGCTTCCAGGGCCTCTTCCCACCCCTCTGCGCATTTTCCTGCCAGATCCGGAACTTTAACATATTTTTTCCACTCTGTAATATCCTTAATAACCTGATTTTCCTCTGTTACATAGGGCACTGCCGCCGGCGCATCCTCAGGAAACATGATATAGGTGCCCCACTGATCATAAGAATTGGTTCCTCTGACCCGGTTTCCTCTCAGCAGTTTAAAACAAGGATCTCCTGGAATTGTCCGGAACATGGTCAGTGAATTACACAGACATTCCGGTTTTCCATCCTTTTTTAAAGTTTCCAACAGATTTTGTTTTGGTGTCAACATAATTTATTCTCCCTTCTCTATATAATTTTTCATAATAAACATAGAAAATCTTAAATATAAATTTTTTATTGGCTTTGCCATATCGGCAGCTGCAAGTCCGGTAATCTCTTTAATCTTTCTGAGGCGGTAAAACAAAGTGCTCCGTCCTATATACAACTGAGCGGCAGTAGCCACTGTATTGCGCTCATTCAAAATATATTTGCAAAGAGTTTCATAAAGTTCTGTATGGTTTTCTTTATCATATTCTCTCAGCATTTTAAGCTCACAGGCGCACAGTTCTTCCGGCTCAAACTGAGATCCGCAGAGATCCCCGATATAATCCATTACAATCTCCTCAAACATATAATACCACTTTGTATCATTCCGTCTGCGGCAGTATTCCAAAGCAACAGAGGCCTGGTGATAGTAATGGCTCAACCGGGTAAAATCATCAAAAACATTGCTAAATCCTGCTTTAAAAAGCCCATCTCTAAGAATACCGGCCATTTCTGAAGTATAGTCTTTATTTACAGACAGATTGATGATTATGCATATCTGGTTCCCTATGAAAAAGGCTCTGCTTCCAGGAACCTTTGTTTCCACATAATTACATAAACTGGCTGCGGACCCGGGATTTCCTTCCTGTTCTTCCCCGTCTGTGCGTATGCAGACATAATGATCTGTTAATGTCCATTTACACTGGGAAATCCTGCTTTCAATCTCCGAATTTGTAAAGCTTTTACCCTGGACCATGCTTTCCAGCATCTGATACAAGGCCCGTTTATATGGAATATCCAAATGTCCCCGTCTGGACAATACCATACGGATCAGCTTTGCCAGATATTCCGCAGAGGCAAACTGACCAGGTTTTAAGGGATTGTCAATCTCACAGATTACCAGCCGCCCCTCATAAGTCCCGTTATCGTCCCGGATATTTACATATATATCTCTGTATCCCCTAAGTTCCGCAGAATAAATATGGGCTCCTTCTGTAGTCAGCGTATGGAGATATTCCCGGTTTGTACGAAAATCATTCAGATCCTCCAGGGGAGTGATCAGCTGACCGGTCTGTTCATCTTTCTCCCATGCGATCATTTCTTCCCGCCATACAGGGCAGGAAATCACCTGTAACTGAGAATCATGGACAAAAAGGGGATTCTCGAAATAGGAACAGCTGATCTGGCACAGTTCATCCACACTTCCTTCCTGAACGATAATATTCTGTAATTTTTCCGCCCAGGACTCGTGTTTATGAAAAGCTTCCTGACATCGGTTCATCAGATCCAGAATATCTGTTTCCTCTGGCAGCTGCAAAATACTGTGAACGCCCGTTTTCCATCTTTCCGGAATTTCCCCCAGTACGATCAGAGAACAATGCTGCTCCGGAAAAATACTCTGTAAATCCTTTTCTTTAAGGATATATACATACCGGGAAAGCAGCTCTCTGCTACTATTATAGAAATAAACCCCTTCTAAAGTCTGGGCATCCTGCCCTCTGTAAAATTTTATATCCTGATATTGTTCTATAAGCTCATCTGCAAGGATCTGCAAATTCAAGAAAAATCTAATATCTCTGTTCATCTTGTCTCTGTCTGTTTTCTTATTTTCAGGAACGGGCGGCAATTTCAGCTGCATACTGTTCTACTTTATCTTTTGTAAGTTTAAAACCAAAGAGCAGCGCAATAACAGCAACTATCAGAGCAATGGCAGGAATCACCATAAACCCGATACTTATGGCGTTTTTCAGTCCTTCAGGAGTCTCCGCCGGATTAATATCCGCACTGAAATTTCCCATAGCCAGACATGCTGAAATAATAATTCCTCTGGTCATAATAGAGACTTTTAAAGGTACATTCTGCAGTCCGCTGATCCATCCTGCCGCATTTTTTCCTGTTTTCCATTCGCTATATACAATGGTATCTCCATAAAGTGCCGGTGTGCATGCATAAGTAATACCATAACCGAACATTGCCACACTCATCAGTACGATTACCAGAGTAACATTGTTATAAAACAGATAAGAAACGATCAGGAGGATTGCCTGGACAGCCATAACGCCTATGGTAGTAGTTCTGGTAGTAAAACGGTTGCTCAATGCTTTGCTGAGGTATGCCCCGATCACGCAGAAAATATTTGTAACCAGCATATAAGCGGACAGCAATCCATCATCTACAGCTATATACGTAAAATAGTAAGTCGCAACTCCCATAAGCACAAAATTAAACATAAACTTCGCAAGATCAGCGATTAAAAGGGCGATCAGAGGAGGATTCTGAAGCAGAGCCCGGATCAGATCCATGCCTCCGGTTCTGTTCTTATCTTTTTCCTGTTTCCGGGACTTTTCCTTAGGCTGCGCTTCCTGTACTTCCTCATAGCCGTCAAACATACGGAAATGAACATAGTACAGAACCGCCATAATACAGCCAAGGACAAATGCCGCTGCGCCATATTGATTTACCTCTCCGATAAATCCAGCCATAACCGCAGCCAATCCTGGTCCTACATAAGAGAAAATAACTTTAGAGAAGTTCGCCCAAGCAGCCCTGGTAGAGGAAAGCTGGGAACGCTCTTCAGGCGTTTTCCCTGCTACGGAGATCATAGATACATTAGCTACATAAGCGAAATTCCACGCCACATGGCTGGCAATGGCCGCCACTATGATAATAATAGCAGAAATCCATCCGTCTCCGATCTTTACAAATTGGAACGCATACAAAAAGGGCACCAGCCACGGTATGACAACCAGCCAGGAGCGGTAGCGTCCCCATTTCAGAGGCTTAATGCTATTGAGGATCGCCCCGTAGATCCAGGAAAGAACTGCGTCTACCGTACTGGATATAGTAGTGATCAAAGTTACCATCGGCAGACTGAACTGGGCCAGATTTGTTAAAAAGAAACTAAAATAGTAGCTTTCAATATTGGACATCAATGTAAAGCCACAGTCTCCTACTCCATAAAAACGTTTCAGCATTTT
>ERZ1643246.4320-NODE-4320-length-11372-cov-4.706459_pt1 | contig 11372 bp, 14 predicted proteins | sample MGYA00579265_ERZ1643246 | MGnify/ENA primary metagenome ERZ1643246 (study PRJEB29033, sample SAMEA4952261) | chicken gut metagenome | biome: Broiler Chicken; feature: Gastrointestinal Tract; material: Caecum | place: Ireland | collected 2018 | study: Broiler...
TTGTGAATAGAAGTTTGTCTTCTTTACTGTTTTAATAATTATACGGGAATGCTTGATATACTTAGTAGTTTATGTTACTATACAGGTGATAAGTATATTAGGGATTGTTCCTTTAATATAAAATAAATAAGAAAGAAGGTATTTTAATGGAATTAAAAGGTTCTAAAACAGAACAAAATTTAATGACTGCATTTGCAGGAGAAAGTCAAGCTAGAAATAAATATACTTTTTATGCTAGTAAAGCTCGTAAAGATGGTTATGAACAATTAGCTGCTATCTTTGAAGAGACTGCTAATAATGAAAAAGAGCATGCTAAACTATGGTTTAAAGAATTACATGGTGGAGATATTCCTGCTACAACTATTAACTTAGAAGATGCTGCTAAAGGTGAAAACTATGAGTGGACAGATATGTATAAGAGTTTTGCAGAGACTGCTAGAGAAGAAGGATTTACAAGACTTGCTACATTATTTGAAAAAGTTGGCGAGATTGAAAAGGAACATGAAAAGAGATACTTAACATTACTTCAGAATATTAAAGATGATAGAGTATTTAAGAAAGATGGAGACAAAATCTGGGTATGCCGTAATTGTGGATATGTTTATACTGGAAAAGAAGCTCTTGCAGTTTGTCCTGTTTGTGCTCATCCACAAAGCTTTATGGAAGTTAAAGCTGACAATTACGAATAATTATTGTTTAATTATAAATCTACACGGTATGGTGTAGATTTTTTATGTTAGTTTATTTTGTCTGGCTAGATAGTATAGATAAGAGAAGGTACTGGCAAAAATAATTACACTGTTAATTAGTCTTCGTTCTTGAGTGTTAGGTATGGTTTGTTCTGTAATGTATATGCAAAGTAGTGTGATGATTGTAATTGTCCATCCTAGTTTTTGTAAGTTTTTTTGTTGATTGCTGTAGGGATTTCTTAAAAGGGTGTTGCCATAGTTAATAAAGATGATGGCTAGTCCTATGCTTATGATTGTCCAGGTTAGGAAGGTCTGGTTATTGATTAATGCGTTTTGTTTCATATTTTAGTATATGTCGAAAAGGGTGCTTGTTATGTTATAATAGTAACTGGTGGTGATGTTTTTTGAAAAAACATGAACTTTTAGTACCAGTTGGTAATATGGAGTGTTTATATCAAGCGATTGCGAATGGAGCAGACGCTGTTTATGGTGCTTGTCAGTGTTTCGGGGCAAGAAAGTTTGCTAAAAATTTTACGAATGAAGAAATAGTCGATGCTATTCGGTTATGTCATTTGTATGGTGTTAAGTTCTATGTGACTATGAATACTTTAGTTAAAGATAGTGAAGTTGCTGCTTTTTTAGAGCAAGTTGAATTTTTGTATAAAAATGGTGTAGATGCTATTATTATGCAGGATTTTGGTATGATTTCTTATGTTTTAAATCGTTATCCTAATTTGGAAGTTCATGCATCTACTCAGTTGAATAATTCCTCTTATGATATTGTGAAATTACTTTATGAGAAGGGTGTAAAAAGAGTTGTTTTATCTAGAGAATTGTCACTAGAGGAGATTGAGAAGATAGATGTTCCTATTGAAAAGGAAGTTTTTATTCATGGGGCATTATGTATTTCTTATTCTGGATGTTGTCTTATGAGTTCTATGATAGGTGGTCGTAGTGGAAATCGTGGCGAATGTGCTGGGTCTTGCCGGTTGCCATATCAGTTATATCATGGAGATAAGTTGTTATCTGATTCTAAGTATTTATTAAGTACGAAAGAGTTGAATACCAGTTATCGTTTTCGTGAGCTTTTGGATAGTAGTATTTATAGTTTTAAGATTGAAGGTCGTATGAAGAGTCCTGAGTATGTAGGTTTTATTACTAGAATGTATCGACGTTTGATTGATTCTAATGGTAATAGTTTTGCTTTGGATTTAGAAGATGATCAGTTAAAAACTATTTTTAATCGTGAATTTACAACTGGTCATTTATTTCAATGTAGTACTAGTGAACTTATGAATACTTCCAGTCCTAATCATATCGGTCTTGTGATTGGTAAGGTGATTTCTTGTAATAATAAAAAGATAGGCATTCGTTTAGAGAAAGCGCTACATCAAGGTGATGGTATTCGGTTTTTAGAAAGTGGTAAGGGACTTATTGTTAATTATTTATATAATTCTAAGGGATTACTTGTTTCTGAGGTTTCTAAAGGTGATGTTTGTTATATTGATAATAAGATTGGACTTACTGATTGTGAGATGGTGTCTAAGACGTCGGATTCTTTGTTGATGGAGGAGTTGCGAGAGCTTCCCGACAGACAGGTTCCGGTTACTTTTAGTGTCAATGCGCATATAGGACAGGCTTTTACAGTATCTATTAGTGATGGTGTGCATACTATTGCAGAACAGGGGAGCATCGTAGAAAAGTCTATTACTTCTCCGGTTAGTGAGGAAAAGATTCTTACTCAGCTTGGCAAATTAGGAAAGAGTCCGTTTGTTAGTCAGGAGTTTGATATTGATATGGATGATGATATCTTTATTTCCTTACGAGAAATAAATGAAATTCGACGTTTGTTAGTAGATAGATTAACCTCTGCAAGAATGAAAGTTAGTTATGATCCTGTTATTCGGGAAGTAGAGTTTTCCCAATTGTCAATTCCGTTTGATAATAGTAAGAGTTGTTCTGTATTTAGTGAAGAACAATTGAAGACTTGTTTACAATTAGGATATCAGCGAATTTATGTGAATGATTATTCCTTATTTCAAAAATATCAGTCTCATTCTTGTGTTTATTATTCTATGTCTAGGTGCCTATATTCTTTGCATAGTGCACTACCATCTCGTGCTTTGGTAAAAGATTTGCGCTCTTTTTCAGGTGATGGTTATTTTGTCGGGGATTATTCCTTAAACGTTTCTAATATTTATACAGCTTATTATTTATATCAATTAGGTATCTCTAAAATTTGTCTTTCTGCTGAACTTTCTACTGCCGAAGTTAATGATTTTATTTCTTTGTTTTATCAGAAATTTCACTTTTATCCTAATATTGAAGTTCTTGGTTATGGCGCTGTTATAGTTATGGTTATTAAAGATAATATTTTAAATTTGAAAAAAGATGATTATTCTTATTATTTAAAAGATTTACATCAACGTTTATTTCCAGTTTATTTTGATGGCATTCATACGATTATTTTAAATTATAGTGTACAATCTAAATTAGATTTGTCTAGTTTGGATAAGAGAGTATCTGTTCGTAATCAGTTTTATCAGGAAGATAGTGAGGTAATTTCTGAAATTACAAAAAACACCTAATTATAGTACTAAACTTGAATGATTTATGGTAAAATAGTTTTAGATAGGAAGTGATATTTAATGGATAATGATACTGAAAAAAAAGTTATACCTAAGAAAAATTATGTAATTGTTGTTGTTATGTTTGTAGCTTTAGTTATTTTGGTTATTTATTTATGTAGTTTATATCGTGTTTATGACGAACATCAACGAGAAATACCTGTGATTCGAGGTACATTATCTGAAATTTTACCTGATGAGTTAGATCATTATATTATGGAAAATCCAACAACTGTTATTTATATGTGTACTGCTTCTGATTCTGTTTGTAGAGATTATGAAAAGAATTTTAAAAAATTAATAACGAAAGATGATTTGCAGGAAAGTATTATTTATTTAAATTTGAGTGATGTTAATCAAGAGCAGTTTATTGATACATTTAACAGTACTTATCCATATAAAAATTCTTTAGAGAAACATTACCCTGCTTTGGTTTCTTTTGAAGATGGTGAAATAGAAGGAATATTGCAAGGAAATTCTAATCATGAATTAACTGTTTCTCAGACGGAACAGTTTATTGATATGCATCAGATAAAAAAACAAGGTGAACAATAGTTGAAGTGTATGAGATGAAGTATTAGTGTAGGCATAAAAAATATGTCTACTTTTTATTGTAAGTTTTATGGTTGTTTGGTTGAGAGATGAAAGACTTCATTTTGCCGATGCAAAAAAGTAAGGGTAACTTTGAAAAGGTAAATGCAACATTTTGAAGGAGTATTTTTTGCGGAGGTTCTTGTTTTTTTTCTTGTCTTGGTTTAAAATAAGTTGACTTGGATTTTTTATTATTTTAGAGAAGGAGAGGATATCGTGAATCATATTGTTTTGTTTGAACCTGAGATACCACAGAATACAGGTAATATTATGAGAACTTGTGTTGCAACTGGTTCTAAGTTACATTTAATCAAACCTTTAGGTTTTTCTTTAGATGATGCTCATTTAAAAAGAGCAGGCGTTAATTATATTGATAAATTAGAATATCAAGTGTATGAGAATTTTGATGATTTTGTGTCTAAAAATCCTGGCAGATATTACTATTTTACGAGATATGGTAAAAAGCCACATTCTAGTTTTGATTATAGCAATCCGTCAGGAGATAATTTGTATTTTATCTTTGGAAAAGAGTCTACTGGAATTCCCAAAGAAATCTTAAAGAAAGATTTGGAGCATTGTATGAGAATTCCTATGACCGATGGTGTTCGTGCTTTAAATGTTTCTAATAGTGTTGCGATTGTTATTTATGAAGCGTTGAGACAACAAAATTATGCAGGATTGTTACTTGCTGAGCCTTCTGATGTTGGACATAAAGGTGCTGATTACTTAGAAAGATAGAAGTTGGTAATTTCATTTGCCGACTTTTATTGTTGAGTAATTTGATATAATAAAAACAGATTGGTTTGTACATAAGTTGTATTATATGCTATTTTTTGATGAAAAAAGTGACTTTTTCTGGTACTATATTAGCGTTGTTATAGTTAATGTTTATGTAGTGAGGAGTGATTCATATGGAGAAAAGTGAGATAGAACGTAGTATTATTACCAAATTTCGTAAAGAGATTTGGCGTCCTTTTACTAAAGCAGTACGTGAATATCAGTTAATTCAAGAAGGCGATAGGATTGCGGTATGTATTTCAGGGGGAAAGGATTCTATGCTTTTAGCGAAATGTATTGAAGAGTTGCAGAAGCACGGGAGAGTTAATTTTGAAGTTCGTTATATCGTAATGAATCCAGGGTATCGACCAGAGATTTATGAACAGGTTTTAGAAAATGCTAGGAATTTAGGAATTGATATTCAGGTTTTTTCTTCTAATATTTTTGAGGTTGTTGATAATCAAAATTCTTCTCCTTGTTATTTGTGTGCTAGAATGCGAAGAGGTTTTTTATATGCTCGAGCTCAGGAATTAGGATGTAATAAGATAGCACTAGGTCATCATTTTGATGATGTTATAGAGACGATTTTATTATCTATTTTTTACGGTGGTGAATATAAAAGTATGCCTCCTAAGCTAAAGAGTACTAATTTTGAAGGTATGGAGCTTATTAGACCTTTATATTTGGTTAGAGAGGATGCTATTATTCGCTGGGCTAAATATAATCATTTAAATTTTATCAATTGCGCTTGTAAGTTTACTGATTCTTCTAATGTGGATTCTAAACGTTTGGAAATGAAGATGTTAGTACGTGAGTTTGAAAAGAAAAATCCTCATGTTGCGGCTAATATTTTTAAGTCTTCTGAAAACGTTAATATTGAAACTGTTTTAGGAATAAAGAAGGATGGTAAAAAAGTCTCTTTTTTAGATAATTATGATAAGTAAGGTTTTGGTGTATAGATTGTTTTTATTTTTGAGATGATGAAAATATTGTTAGTATTGAATAAAAAGTTCTAATTTATCGCATAAGAAAGATGAAAGGAGCTTTTTTATTTATGTCTAGATACAAAGTAGAAATTAGTGGTATAGATACTAGTTATATCGAAGTTCTTAGTAATGAAGAAATGAATCAGTTATTTCAGGATTTTCATAATGGTAATTTGGAAGCTCGTACAAAGTTAGTTGAGGGTAATTTGAAATTAGTACTATCTATTTTGCAGAGATTTCATCATCGTGTTGAAAATATGGATGATTTATTTCAAATAGGTTGTGTAGGGCTACTTAAAGCTATTGATAATTTTGACTTGTCTCATGAGGTGAAATTTTCGACTTATGCTGTTCCCATGATATTAGGAGAGGTACGTAGGTATTTAAGAGATAATAATAGTGTTCGTGTTAGTAGGTCTTTACGTGATATTGCTTATAAGTCTTTAAAAATTAAGGAACAAAGTTATAATCAGACTGGTAAAGAACCATCTATTGAAGAGATTGCTATAGAATTAAATGTTAAACCATTTGAAGTGGTTCAGGCCTTGGATTCTTTACGTGAGCCAGTTAGTATGTTTGAACCTATTTATTCTGATGGGGGAGATACCATTTATTTATTTGATCAGTTAGAAGATAAGACTAATAATAGTGATGACGTGTCATTAAAGATGGCACTAAATGATGCTATTGGTCAGTTGGAAGATCGAGAACAACATATTTTAGATGAGAGATTTATTGTTGGGAAAACGCAGATGGAAATTGCAGAAGAGCTTAATATTAGTCAGGCACAGGTTTCGAGAATAGAAAAGGGTGCTATTAAACAATTAAAGAAAGTTTTGAAGTAAAATGCATATATTTTATTAGGTGGTATGATGCGTTTATCAGAACTTCAAGGTAAAAATATTGTCAGTGTGGTTGATGGAAGAAATATTGGTAATATTATTGATGTTAATATTATGATGGACGGGCGTATTGAGTCTTTAATTATAGAAAGAGGAAAATCTATTTTTAATTTTAACCGCGATGGTGATACAAAAATTTTATGGAAGGATATTACTAAAATAGGGGAAGATGTTATTTTAGTAAATGTTACTTTGAAATGAGGTTGGGCAAGAAGATAGGTTTTGTTTTTATCTTTTGTCTTGTCATTTCTTTTTTTTGTGTATCCTTGTTGGGAAAAAAGGTAAATCCAATTTTATTGAATTATTTAAATTTGGAAGTGGAACGAGTAACGTCTAATGTCATTGATTCTACGGTAAATGATGTTTTAGCGCAGGGAATTACACAAGAGTTATTTATTGTTTCTAAGAATACTTCCGATGAGATTGAAATGATTGATTATAATTCTCAGGAAGTAAATTCGTTATTATCTGACATTAATCAGAAAGTTTATTTAAAATTACAAAAGCTTGAGGAGGGTGATGTTAAAGAATTTGACTTATCTTCATCTTTATTAGGAAATGGGTTCCAAAGTGTAGAGAATGGTATAGTTTGTGAAATACCATTTGGTTCTTTAACTGGTAATGGATTTTTAAGTAATTTAGGTCCGGTTATTCCTATTAAGATGTCATTTTTGGGACAAGTTAGTAGTAATTTGAGGACTAAAGTTACTAGTTATGGTATTAATAATTTATATTTAGAGGTGTTTGTTGATGTTGAAGTGAAAGAACGTATATCTTTGCCTAGGTCTTCGAAAGATGTTACTATTCATATAGAAGCGCCGTTAAGTATAAAAATTATTTCTGGCAGTGTTCCTGATTATTATGGTGGTATTGTAGGAAAAAATTCGGAGACTGTTTTTTTAGAAGAAAAGGACTAATCTTGATTTTTATGGTATAATTTGAATAAAGAAAGATTAAAATGAAAAGGTGATTAAATGAAGATTTATGAGTTTAATGGTAATACTTATGAGTTGCTATCAGATGATAATTGTTTTTCTTTTGATTATGTAAAAGATTATGTTACGGATTATTTTAAGGATTTTGACTATATTTTTGGTGATTTTTCTGGTGATAAGGTGAGGTTAAAAGGCTTTTTTCGAAGTGAATATAAAAATGTAAAAAGATATAATGATATTAAATATTTAGATTATTATCGTAAAGAGTATTGTAATTACGGGGCTAAAACCTTTTTATTAAAAAAAGTTAATAAAAAATAGTTGTATTTTCTTTAAAATACGATATAATTGTATTATATGGATAATAAAGGGAGGACAATTTATGGAAGAAAAGAAAACGATGACAATCGTGGCAGAAGATGGTTCTACTGAGGAAGTAGAAGTTGTATTTGCTTTCGAGTTTAAAGATAATAAAAAAGAATATGTAATTTATACAAAGAATGAAAGAGATGATGATAACAATATTACCATCTATGTTTCACATGTAGATCGTTCTAGTGGAAATCCTAAGTTATTAGGTGTTGATAGTGAAGAGGAATGGAATAGAATTAAAGATGTTTTACGTGAACTTGCTAAAGGAGAATAAGTTTGAGGAGGGATAATTATGAATGAAAATGTAGTTTTCAAGGAGATTGCTTTAGATGTGATGCAGACAGGTATAGGTAGTAGAAGAATTAAGATGAAGCCTGTATCTATGGATCAGCTTTTACATAAAGTAGCTAAGTATAGTCCTGTATCAGTTTCCAATACTGGTATTGATATGGAAGCTCCTGTAGTAACACAGCCTTCTTCTGTTTCTGTAGCAGCTCCTGTTTCTAATGTACAACCTGTGAATATTATTAAACCTTTGACTTTAGATGATATTGAAACAAGGGATATTAGTGATTTTTTCTCGACTCGTTTTCCTTCTGTTGGATACCAACCTATTCGTTTGACTGATTCAATGTATGAAGGAGCACGTATTTCAATTGATAAAAGAAATTCTACGGTTGTAAATAATGTTGCGGATTTTCCTTTTACTGCTCCTATTAGTGATTCTGTTGTACAACCAGTTAGTAATGATAGTTATGTTACACCAATTACTATAGATACTAGTGCAGTTGATACTCAAAAAATTCAAGATAGTGTGACTGATGCTTTTAATATAGTAGAAGAAAATGTTAAAAAAGTTGGATACTCTAATTCAAAGGCTAAGGTTGAAAAGTATAATGATAGCAATGAGCCTAAGAGAGAAATTCCTAAATTTGGTCATATTAATGATGGTATATTTGCTAGTGTTAGTAATGATTCTATAAGTGAAGTGGTTAATACTAATTCAGGTGAAGCTAAAAAAGAAGAAAGAGTAGTTCCAGTTGTTGCTCCTGTTAGGGAAGAAAAAGTAATGGAGTTAGAGGAGAATAAGAATCCTGAAGTTCAACAATTTGTTTTTGAACCAGTGGTAAAGGATATTGCTCCCGTTTCTGAAAATAAACCAGAGATTACGGTTGCTAGTTCAGATTCTAATGTAGATGCAGACTCTGATATTATTGATTTTGCTCGAGCTAAGGCAATTATTGAAGAAGAAAAGAAAAAAGCTGCTAGTTTAGATGAACAAAAACAAAAAGAAGAGCAAAAATTGGAAGCAGCTGTAAAGAATTGCGAAGAGCAACGTGCAGATTATAAAAAGGTATGTCAGCAAGTTAAAGAAGAAATTGCTTTTTGGCAAAAGGCTAACGAGGATAGACAGCAAGAGGTTCAACAACTTGAAGAAAAACGTCTTCAACAAGAAAAAATTGCAGCAGATTATGCTCAACAAAAGGCAGAAATTACTAGTTTGATTTCAGGTACGATGTCTTATGGTGATTCTGCACAATATGTAAAACAGCGTGCTGCTTAGTTTTTAATATTAGATGGTTTGGGCCATCTTTTTTGTTTATAAGAAATTTACTTTGTTAGAATGCAAATTTGAATTTTGTGTTTTATACCTTCAAGTTATATTTCTATTTTTTTAATATAATATTAAATATGAAAAATAGAATTAGATTTTATTATAATTTAAATGATTTTAGTCTTACTATGATTAATAAAGATATATATTATTTTAAGTATCAAGATGTATTCTATTCTTTTGAAAAAATCGAAAACATAGATTATCTTCGGAACGTACTTTCTATTCTTCGTTCTATTCCTAATTCTCACTATTTTAGACTTGTCCCTAATATTTATAATGATGATTTTTGTATAATTGATAATCAAAAATATGGTTTATTTATGCATAATGCTTTCTCTTTTTCACTATTTAATGAAATAATTAATTTGCCTGCATTATCTTATAATATGTCTAATATTAGAGTTTATCCATGGGATTTTTTATGGATAAAAAAAATTAATTATTATGAGTATCAAGTAAAACATATTTTTACTGTTGATACTTCATCAATAATTAATGATTGTATTTATTATTATATTGGTATGGCTGAAAATGCTATTTCTTACTTAAAATATAATTCTGCACATTTTTCTTCTAAATTATATTTATGTCATAAGCGTATTTCTATGAAGAATTTTTTTCATCCACAAAATATTATTATTGATTGCTATCCGAGAGATGTATCAGAGTATATAAAGTATTTGTTTTTTTCTAATACCTATCAAAACTTTAGTTATATTTCTTTTTTTAGAGTTTTACAATTTTCCTTTAATGATTACATATTATTGTATTCTAGATTGCTGTTTCCATCATATTTTTTCGATGTATATGATGACATTGTTAATAACCATTCGGATGATGTTAAATTAAAATCTATTCTATTGCGTGTAAATGAGTATAATGATTATTTAGTATATATTCATAGTATAATTTGTCAGTTTATTGAAATTCCTGAGGTTTTATGGCTGAAAAGGAAATACTTATGATATATTTTTTACTTCTTTTATTTCTGGTATTTCATTTTTTATGATTTCTTCAATACCATCTTTTAAGGTTATATCCATCATAGGGCAGCTTTCGCATGCTCCAGTTAGTTGTACGTATACGATATTGTCTTCATATTTAACAAATTTTAAATCTCCACCATCATTGATAAGGTATGGTCTTATTTTTTCAATTACTAATTTTATTTTTTCTTCTGTTTCATTTTTCATTTTTATCACCATTGTTATTATACCTTTTTTTTCTATGGCGGTAAAGAGGTATCTTTTGCTTGTGGTTATATTATTTTGGTGGTATACTGGTTGTGTTGGGATGTGTGATAATGAATCAATATAAAAAAGGTCAAATTGTAAAAGGGTGTGTTACTGGTATAGAGAATTATGGGATATTTGTTAGTTTAGATGATTATTATAGTGGATTAATACATATTTCCGAGATTTCTGATTTTTTTGTTAAAAATCCTGCTGATTATGTCCATATTGGAGAAACGATTAGGGCTAGAGTTGTGGATGATAGTGTGCTTGACTCATTCCATGTTAGATTAAGTATAAAAAATATGGGTTATCGATTTAATAGGCGATATAGAAGGGTTAAGATTCTTGAAACGAGTAAGGGATTTGTTACATTAGGAGAGCGTTTACCTGTATGGATATCGGTTAAAAAACAACAAATAAAAGAAAATATGCAAAAAAATTAAAAAAAGTGAGTTGATAGTATTGACAAACAATGTTTTTATTGGTATATTTAGTACTGTCAACTGACATTAACGGGCGATTAGCTCAGTTGGTTAGAGCACCTGCCTTACAAGCAGGGGGTCACAGGTTCGAGTCCTATATCGCCCACCATGCCGAAATAGCTCAATTGGTAGAGCAACTGACTTGTAATCAGTAGGTT